>WPCI01503990.1_pt1 | contig 232632 bp, 221 predicted proteins | sample 5399871 | NCBI WGS metagenome assembly WPCI01 (sample SAMN12869469, study PRJNA574797) | sludge metagenome | isolation source: wastewater treatment of pH7 | place: China:Beijing | collected 2019-05-20
GCAAGGAAGAATGAAGTTTACCAAGTTCAAAAAGAAGAACTAACAGAACGTTATTTTACGAATGTAGTACGTGGTAAGCGAGGTAAGAAATTCAGATTGTATTATAATCCCCGAGTACAGAAATGTATTCGTTTATATATAGAACAGCGCGGTAAAGATGCTATTCCAGATTTGTTCGTACGAGTTTATAAGAATGGTGAACGAAAACTTTTAAATAAGAGCGTATTTAATTACTGGTGCAAGATATTTTCTAAGATGTTATACGAAAAAGAAGGTAAGGAATATAAAATGAATCCTCACTGTTTTCGTCATAGCAGATTAGATAATTTAAAAGTGCAAGGTGTACCACTCGAAAAATTAAAATCACTTGCAAATCATTCGGATATTTCGACAACACAATCCTATTTAAAAGATAGGAGTGAGGAAGATATTGCAGATATTTTCGGAATGGATCCAAGTTGCTTTGCAGCTTAAAAGGAGGCTTAATAAATGCCAGAACAAAAACATGATGACTTTAAGGAATTATTAGTTGGATTAACAAGGGTGGAAACAAAGTTAGATACGCTTGGTAACGTTAAGGATGTTGCAATTGAAGCGCAGCAGTCAGCGAAAAGTGCTCATTTGAGGATTGATCGATTAGATAAATTAGTATTTTGGATTGGTACTACAGTAGTTGGAGCTATTATCACCGGTGGGATAATGGCTCTTTTTAAATTCGCAGGGAAGTGATCGTATATACGGTCACTTTTTTTATTGAAAGGAGGTGAGGTTATGAAAAACTTTGATGCAGCTTCAATTAGTCGTTATGTCGTATTAGTAATCGCTGTGATTAACAGTGTTTTGAATCTTATTGGGTACCAAACGATTGATGACAAAATTACAAACGATTTAGTGGCAGTAATTACAGGAGCTTTCACTCTATATATGGCATGGAAGAACAACTATTTAAGCAATAAAGGATTACAACAAAAAGATGTATTACAAAAAAATAACTTACACTAAAAGGAGATGTTGAACAATGGGTTGTTTTGCAGGATCAGGTGGTCACAATAGTATCGTGCAAGGTGCAAATAGCGCTTATGGGAAAGAACATGTGGAGGATAGAAAGTTCCTTGATGCAGTTGCTAAGTATGTACAAGCAGCTGGATGGAAATATGTGAATTGTTCTGATGAAGTTGGAACAACACAAACTGCAGTTTGGAGCAATGCAGCAAATAATCATTTACGTGTAGCGGATAGTAATGTAGATTTGCAATTTCATTTGAATGCTACACCTGGTGGTACAGGGTGTGAAGTTTGGTTACATCCTTCGTACGGAAATAGAGAATTAGCAGCAAAGATTTCAAAGGCAATGGCTGATGCATTTGGATTGAGAGATCGAGGGATTAAATTTTCTACGGATTTAGGATGGATTAATAAAACTAAGACTGGATTACTCCCTGAAATTTGCTTTATCGATAATGAAACAGATATGCAAAAATACCGTGCTAACTTTGATAAGGCAGCTAAAGCGGTAGCTGAGGTTATTGTTGGCAAAACAATTCAATCAAGTACAAATAATGGAGAGGTGGAGATCACAGTGAATAAATTTAATAAAGTTGTTACGTATGAATTTGGAACAGCGTTAGTACCAGAAATGTTAGGAATGATGGATTCTTTAGGATATGAATCTCGTATTATTTCTGGTGGGGACAAGCAAGGTCTAGTTAGATTTGAGACAAATTACCGCCAAGGGAATGAATTAGATCGAGCAACAGTATGGTTAGATGCGAAAGGACTTAAATACTTCTATACAAAAGAATAGTTTGATTAACAAAAAAGCCGTCATGTGACGGCTTTTTTTATTGTTCAATTACTGTTGCACTAATTTTAGGCATTCCTGTTTTATCTTTTTCATCATAGGCGCCATAAATCGTTACTGTTGCACCTTTAGATATTTTTAGCCCGCTTTTGAGTGTTATGTCATTTTCATTTGATTGCACACCACTTTGTGCAATTTGAATAGTGTACATACCTTTTCCATCATTTTCATTTGTACTTAAGACAAAAGAAGGTAACGCTGAAGATTTTAATAATAAATCTACCGTTCCCGTAGCTTTAAGCCTTTTTCCTTTTTCGTATTGACCTCCATTTGCTTTAACAAAACTAACTTCTTCAGCATTTTGCTTTATCTTCTTATTTAATTCATCCTGAGATGTTAAATCTTTTTTAGTTTCTGGTTGGGATTTGACGTTTGCTTTTTCGCTTGATTCACTTTGTTTAGAAGAATCACAAGCTGTGAGACCTAACAATAAGGTACTTCCAATGCAAATACCTATAAGTTTTTTATACATTTTCATTATCCCCCTCTATATCCTCTACCCAAATTTCTTCCATGTGCAATTTTAATTCTTTTGCAATTTTGTAAGCCGTAAGAAAACTAGGGAGCGTCGTATTATTAACAAGTGAGCTCATTGTAGTTTGACTAATTCCAATAAGTTTTGAAAATTCCTTTTGACGTATTTCCCTTTCAGCAAAAATAATACGAAGTTTACATTTTAATCGCACAATATCACCTCTTTAATTATATACAATTCGCATATGGAAATGTGTCCTCCTTTAATTTAATCAACGAATATTTAGAAAAATTTAAATGGACAGGCAATATAGCCCCTTCTAAGTCATATACCTATATCAAGACCACGAGGAACACCAAGTGGGATCGAGGACAACAAGAGGGGAGAGGGCGCGCATGCGTTGGCAATATTCACACTTAAATGAAACGCCTTACCTGTATCCATCAAAAGAATTAAGAAGTATGTATAGAAATTCCGATGGCAAGAAAGAAACAAATGCAATTATGGACCACATGGAAAGACATGAGGTTTTTGATAATCGTGAGTACAGAGGTTATTACCGTTTGTCAAAAGATATAATGGATGATTTATATGAAGATGAGGATGAAGTGCTTGAGTGGGGAGATGTCATTAATGAGTATCAACCGGTTATGACACCGAAGGGATTACAACTCATTCGAAAAGAGGGATTCAAATGACAATCGTAGGAGAAGCAGTAGTAGTATGGACGGCAACAGGCTTGTCAGTTATTACGATGAAGGTTGCAAAGAAAATGGGTCAGAGTGTTCCATATTGGCTTCCACGTATGACCATGTACACAACGCTCACAGGCTCGTTCTTGTATCTTCTACGATATGTTCTCTTTGCGTTTCTATAAAGGAAGAGAGTTATGGAATTTGAGTCGCTAGGGCTAACAACGAAACTCCCTTGTACGAACGATGTTTACTTGCGAGGGAGTTTTATACCCAATTAAGGGTATAAAAAGGGGGAGAAAAATGATCGAATTATTAATGGTGCCAGCTACTGGTTTAACAGTCGCATTGTTCGGTGATAAGTTCAAACGTAAAGATGATGATAAGCGAAAGATACAAGTGTTCTTTGAGGTATCTGGAATTGCTATAAAGAGAGAAGACAAATTGCATTATCCGAAGTTTCAAAAGCAAGTCGATGATGATCGAAGCACAACTTTTATTTATACCTTGCCCGTTGGAATGCCAAGTAAAATTATTCAAAAGGTCGAGGATGTTGTAAGCGAAGGATTAAATAAGCCTGTTCGAATTCAATATGATAATTACAGATTGAATATTCGTGTATTCCATAAAGAAATACCGAAGAAATGGGATTGGTCTACACGATTAGTGACAAAAGGAAAATGGCGTGTACCGATTGGCCAGAGTTTAGAAAGAATTATGTATCATGATTTCGATGAAACGCCACATATGGCAATTGGCGGGTTAATCCGTATGGGGAAAACAGTGTTTTTAAAGAATATGTTTACTACCTTATCATTAGCTAATCCTGATCATGCACATTTTTATTTAATTGATCTGAAAGAAGAAGGATTGGAGTTTAGTGAATATAAGAAACTGCAGCAAGTTGAAATGATAGCAGAAACACCGCAACAAGCGCATGCGATGTTAATAAAAGTCATGGAGAAGATGAGTGAGCGCGGAAAGTTCATGAAAGAGCGCGGCATTAAGAATATTGTTCATACAAAAGAAAGAAATCGGTATTTTATCGTTATTGATGAAGGTGCGGTATTAGCTCCAGCAAAAGGATTACCAAAACCGCATAATCAAATGTTAGAAGAGTGTCAATATATGATCAGTCATATTGCGCGAGTAGGTGGAGCGCTAGGTTTTCGAATTGTTTTTTGTACGCAATATCCAACTAGTGATTCGTTGCCAAGAGTCGTGAAGCAGATGTCTAATGCCAAACTAGGATTTAGATTACCTACACGTACCGCATCTGAAGTTGTAATTGATCAGCCGGGATTAGAAGTATTGCCATCCATTCCAGGAAGGGCCATTTACATGAAAGACACCTTCACTGAGTTACAAGTACCTTTTATTGAAGATGAGATTATGTGGAAACATCTTAGAGAATATGAGGTGGAGAAGGATGAGTACATTGAAACAATTGAAGAAAGAACGTCAGATGATGATACTTGCGACGATTAGAAAGCTGCAGTTTGCCACCAGACGGCATTTAATGTGTGTGCATAATATGGGTGGTATACGGAATGCAAATCGTATTATGAAAGACTTAACGCCTTTTATTAGTCGTGTTACTTACTATAAAGAATATGTTTACTACTTAAATAAAGAAGGGCATGCATTACTAGGGGAAGGAAAGGTTGTTTCTAGAAATAGAATGGAGCATGCGATATTGAGAAATGAAGCGTGGCTGCATTTATTTTGTCCTGATGATTGGCAAATAGAAACAGAAATAAAATATAGAAAAAATGGTGAGAAAAAAAGAATTATTCCTGATGTGAAGTTTCGTGATGAGGAAAGTATACTTCATGCAGTTGAAATAGATCGCTCACAGAAAATGAAAGTGAATGAAGAAAAGTTGAAAAAATATGAAGAACTCACACAAATTTATAAACAAAAGCATAACGGGAAAGTACCAGTTATTCATTTCTTTACAGTGACAAAATACAGAGAAACGAAACTAGAAGAGTTGGCAGCTAAATACGATGTTTTTGTGAAGGTTTATGTAATAGAAGAATTTTAATCACAAAATAAATTATGGGCATATATATAAGAAGAGAGTGGCGAATAAAACGACCACTCTCTTTTGACCACGTTGACCACAACTTGTACCACATTTATTATTTACTTTATGTCCATTTTGTCTAAAATAGAAAATATAGCTGGACAAGAATACACGTTTTATCACATAATGGACACAATGCATCTTTAGAGGTGTAAAGAAAAAACATTGACAAATATAAAATGGCTAGCTATAATTTTGTTTGTTGCCTTGAGGTGATATGATATGAAATGGTCCATCCATCAATTGAATAAATTGAGAAATAAAGGATTGACATTGGATGAGATGGTAGATGTAAGTGAGCTAAAAGAGGTCGAGAAAGATATTCGTGAAATTAATCCTGTTCACGTAACAGGAAGAGTTGATTTTGGCTCCGGTAAGTTTACGTTCCATCTACATATAACTGGAAGCATGGTTTTACCATGTTCTCGCTCTTTAGTAGATGTGACATTACCATTTGACATTAAAACAACTGAGGTGTTCCAAACTTCACAAGAAGAATTTGAAACTGAAGCTGAAATTCATTGTTTAGAAGGAGAAGTACTTGACTTACTGCCCGTAATCAAGGAAAATATACTTTTGGAGATTCCAATGCAAATTTTCAGTGATGATGTTTCTGGTGGAGCACCGACGCAAGGTCAAGACTGGCAAGTGATTTCGGAAGAAGACAAAGAAAAGCCTGTTGATCCAAGATTGGCAGGACTTGCAAAGTTTTTTGACAAATAATCGGAAGACTGGTTCAGGCCTTCATATGAAAATAACTATTTCTTTTAAGGAGGTGGGAAGAATGGCTGTACCTTTTAGAAGAACTTCTAAAACAGTAAAAAGAAAGCGTCGTACGCATTTCAAATTATCAGTACCTGGTATGGTAGAGTGCCCAAGCTGTGGTGAAGCGAAATTAGCTCACCGTGTATGTAAAGCATGCGGTACTTACAAAGGTAAAGAAGTAATCAGCAAGTAATTGCGGGAAAATAAACGCAGAAGATATCTTCTGCGTTTATTTTTTTTGTCTTAATCTTTAGTTGTTGTATTCTATCTTTTCTAGTAACTGCATATGCTTAATAAAAAATGCATAGGGAGGACTAGAGAGATGGCGACAACAAGACAAGATGCTTGGACTGATGATGAAGATTTGCTTCTGGCAGAAGTAGTACTCCGGCATATTCGAGAAGGTGGAACGCAATTATCTGCCTTTAAAGAAGTGGGAAGACATTTATCTCGTACACCAGCAGCATGTGGCTTTAGATGGAATTCTTATGTTAGAAAGCAATACAAAGAACGTATTGAAGAAGCGAAGCAACTGCGTAAAGTGGAAAATTATGAAGTGAAAGAGACGAAGGTATTAGAACCTACGTCAATTACATTGAATGATGTTATTGATTTCTTGCAAAATTATAAAGATGAAAACTCTTTAGTGGTGTTGCAACAGCAAATTGAATCGTTACAAACAGAGAAAGAGAGCCTGTTGGAGCGATTATCAGTATATGAGGAAGAATATAGAACATTGCTTGATTATATCGATCAAAAAAGAAGTGTAATGGTAGCGGAAAGAAATAGCGCTCGTTCGAATGGGAAATTAGAGAAGTTAAAGAAATAAAAAAACAGCTGCTATGTAGCTGTTTTTTTATTTCTTATGCAGACTCTTCATTTGTAACCGCATTCAAATTTGTTTCTGGGTGCCAAACGTAAAAATCACCATCAGGTACTGACACAGGTTGGAAATTTAATTTATCCCAAAAACCAGCTGAATGGATACGTGCGATCGTTTTAATTGGGAACTGCAGTCCCTTCGCGTAATTTACAAGCATTTCTCCGAATCCTTGTTTTTGGAAAGTTGGTAATACTTCAAGTTTATAAAGTTCTAGGTAAGTACCTGTAATTTCGAATGGTTCCCCGCCGTTCCTTTTCATGTATAGACTCATACGTGCAATGAGTGATCCACCGTAATAAATACCGTAAAATGGAGATTCACTATTGTTTTCAATAATGTTTGCTTGTAATTCTTCTAACATGGATAGTTCTTGAGCTCCGCAGCCTTTAAATTTTTTAAACTCGTCTAATGTTTTGTAATTGATGAGCAAGCGCTCAACTTTTGGGAATCCCATAACATCACATCCTTTTTGTCTCGTTGAATGCAGAAAAGTGAAAATATTTATAATAATATTATAACTCATTTTTTTATTTTTATGAAGATGATAGTGTATTTCTTTTATTATTTTTTTGAGGATTTGCTAAACTAAGAGTAGAAGTATAGTAATAAGTAGTATATACATATTGAAAGAAGAGGTGGCATTTGATCATCTTTAGTTAATTATGATTCCGTATGAATCGGGGGTTCGCGGAATAAAAGAGGAGGGGAAAAAGGGACTTATGTATCGTGTTCAAATGAGTTCCTTGTGTGAAAATGAAAATTGGAGTTGTGGGACCGGGAGCTATTGGTCTATTGTATACATTTTATTTACAAAAAAGTAATCAAGATGTTACGTTGTTTACAAGGACAGCTAAGCAGGCTGACGAATTAAATATAACGGGTGTAACTTGTATTAGGGAGGGGAAACGTGAAACGGTATTCCCGCCAGTATTACCAATAGAAAGCATGCTAGACCAGCAGCTAGATTATATATTTATTGCTGTTAAGCAATATCATATAACTGACATACTACCTTTTGTGCGAGGGAAATCCTCAGTAGTCTTTTTGCAAAACGGAATGTCACACCTTCATGCTATGCAGAAAATAGAGAATGAAAATATTGCAGTTGGAATTGTAGAGCATGGTGCGAAAAAAGAAGAAAGACATACCGTTTATCATACAGGGATAGGTGTAACAAAGTTTGGAATCGTGCGCGGTCGGTCTATACATTTTGAAAAAATATTTAATTGCTTTCCTTTTCCGCATTTTCCAATTCGAATAGAAGATAATTGGAAGGATGTTATGCACAAAAAATTAGTAGTGAATGTATGTATCAATCCATTGACGGCATTATTACAGGTCAAGAACGGAGAATTGATCACGAACCCGTTTTTTTATCAGATGATGGAGCAAGTATTCCAGGAAGTCGTTTTTCTCGTTAAAGAAGAAAAAGAAATGGTATGGGAAATGGTACGTCATGTATGTGAAAGAACATCTCATAATACATCATCTATGCTGGCAGATGTAAGGGCGAATAGACAAACAGAGATTGGTGCGATTGTTGGATATGTATTAGAAGAAGCTAAGAAACAGCAACGATCCGTTCCGACACTTCAATTTTTGTTCGATGCAATAAAAGGGTTAGAAGTAAAAGTATAAGTGTAATTCTTTGCTTTTACGTGAAACATTGACTACAATGTGGATTGGTGAGAGAACAGGATACGAAAGGAAGAATTATATGGAGATAAAAGAAATCTCTGTTCCGCAACAAGGTGTTGTAGCGGACTATATGAACGGTAAAAAAGAGATACAGTCGTGTTTTGATTATATGTTAACAGAAGATGCTTTTAAACAGCGTGTACAAGATTTGCGTGAGAGGGAGTTTTTCCGCCAAGATTTAGTAGCGCATTTATTAGAATATAATACAAAATTACAAGCGGGAGAAGCTACAATTCAAAATGTAAAAGCGCTTGAAGATGAAGATACATATGTTGTTATAGCTGGACAACAAGCTGGGTTATTAACTGGGCCACTTTATACGATTCATAAAATTATTTCAGTTTTACAGCTTGCGAAGGAAAAGGAAGAAAGTTTAGGCGTTAAAGTTGTTCCTGTTTTCTGGATTGCTGGTGAAGACCATGATATGGATGAAATTAATCATACTTTTGTAACGAAGAATAAAAAAATAAAAAAGACCATTTTTCATGATCGTAATCCGAAAAAGGCGAGTGCTTCAGAGTCTGAGCTTTCTTTGGAAGACTGTAGAAAGTGGATTGAAGAAATTTTTAAAACATACCCTGAAACGAATTTTACAAAGGATGTACTGCGATTTATTGATGATTCTTTACGGAAATCGAATACGTATGTAGATTTCTTTGGTCACCTTATTATGAAAATGTTCATGAATTCTGGTTTAATTCTTGTCGATTCGCATCATCCTGAATTAAGAAAATTAGAAGTGCCGTTTTTTAAACAAATTGTAAGTAAGTATAAAGAAGTGCAAGAGGGGCTTCATAACCAACAGGAAGTAATTAAAGAATTAGGATATAAGCCAATTATTGAAACAAAGTCTAATGCAGTACATATATTTATGGAAATTGATAATGAGCGAGTGTTGCTTGAAGACAATCAAAGGAAGTTTGTTGGGAAAGATGGGACGTATTCCTTTTCATATGAGGAATTGATTGAAGAGATGGAAAGGAGCCCAGAGCGCTTTAGTAATAATGTTGTAACGCGCCCTCTTATGCAGGAGTATGTATTTCCTACGTTGGCGTTTATTGGAGGTCCAGGGGAATTAGCTTACTGGAGTGAATTACAACAAGTCTTCCATGCTATCGGCTTCCGAATGCCGCCTGTCGTTCCTCGTATTACAATTACTTATATTGAGAGGGATATAGCGACAGATTTACACGATTTACAATTGCAAGAGAGTGACCCGTTTTTAAATAACGTAGATAAGTTGCGTGAAAACTGGCTATCTAATCAAATAGAGGAACCGATAGATGAACGATTTGAAGAGGCGAAAAAAGAAATAATTGATATTCATAAGTCATTACAACAGTTTGTAAAGAAAATAGATCCTGGATTAAGTTCGTTTGCAGGGAAAAACGAGTTCAAAATTAATGAACAAATTGAACTGTTGGAAAGAATGTTGAAAAGAAATGTTGAGAAAAAACATGAAGTGGAACTAAATAAATTCCGTCGTATACAATTTGCAATCCGTCCATTGGGAGCGCCACAAGAGCGTGTGTGGAATGTATGTTACTATTTAAATCAGTTCGGTTTAGATTTCGTTGATCGTGTAATGGAAAAACCGTTTTCTTGGGATGGAAAACATCATGTTATAAAACTATAGAATCTTGCTCTTAGGAGCAGGATTTTATTTTTATTCCGTTGAATTTACTGTGAAGTGAAATTTTTCTGAATTATTAATTTTAAAAAAGCTAATATCGTAATTATGCAGGATACTTAAATATATGACAAAATAGCACAAAATGTAAACGTATTATTATCTTTTTCGACAGTTTTTTATTTAAATTCCCGCAAAAGATGATAAAATTTAGTATATAATAAAAGAAAATGGCGATTTGTATAGTATGCTGCCTTTGTAGGCAAGTTAAATGAGTCGTTCTTTCATAGTATTTCGTTCTCTAGTCGTGAAATATGCGTTTAGAGGAGGAGATACATTCAACATAATTAATTGGAAAAAGAGTAGGTGCAACAATGTTTAATCACGTAACAGTGCTTTTGAAGGAAACAGTAGATGGCTTAGATATAAAGCCAGGTGGTACATATGTAGATTGTACACTGGGGGGAGGAGGACATAGTTCTTATTTATTATCCCAATTAACTGAAGGCGGAAGATTAATCGCGTTTGATCAAGATGAGATAGCAATTCAAAATGCGAAAGAAAAATTCTCTTCATACGGTGAGCAGTTCATAACAGTAAGGAGTAATTTCCGTTACCTATCTGAAAAACTACAGGAATTAGGTATAACAGAAGTAGACGGTATTTTATTTGATTTAGGTGTTTCATCCCCGCAATTAGATACACCAGAGCGTGGCTTTAGTTACCATCATGATGCACCGTTAGATATGCGAATGGATCAAGATGCCCCATTAACAGCCTATGATGTTGTAAATAGTTGGTCATATGAACAACTTGTAAGAATTTTCTTCCAGTATGGCGAAGAGAAATTTTCAAAACAAATAGCAAGAAAAATTGAAGCGTATCGTGAGAATAAAGCTATTGAAACGACAGGGGAATTAGTAGAACTAATTAAAGAGGGTATTCCAGCTCCTGCTCGTAGAACGGGTGGACATCCTGCGAAGCGAGTGTTCCAAGCGATCCGTATTGCGGTAAATGATGAATTGAAAGTATTTGAAGAAGCGTTGGAATCTGCAATTGAGATGGTCAAGCCAGGCGGAAGAGTTAGCGTTATAACATTCCATTCTTTAGAAGACCGTATTTGTAAAACGACGTTTAAGCGAAATAGTACAACGCCACAATTGCCACCAGGATTACCAATTATTCCTGATGAATTTAAGCCAAAATTAAAGCTTATTACAAGAAAACCGATTTTACCTTCTGATATAGAGTTAGAAGAAAATAATCGAGCGCGTTCTGCGAAATTGAGAATCGCTGAAAAACGATAAAAAGGGGAGAGAGGTATGAGTAACTTAGCTGTAAAGTACAAGCAACAAGCGCAAGAAGAGGTTCAGATTCAAACGCCCCCACAGCAGATGGTTCAGCCGAAAGCTAAAGCGAAGATTACAAGAATCGAAAAACTGTTGTATGTAGCGTTTATTGGCTTTTTATTGTATGCCTGTGTAGCGTTTATTGGAAATAAAGCAGGCCTTTATCAAGTTAATGTAGAAGCTGCGACAATAGAACAAAAAATTGTACAGCAGCAAAAAGAAAATCAAGAGTTACAGGCTGAAGTAGAGAAGTTAAGTCGTTATGAACGAATCGCTGAAGTTGCAAAAAAACACGGGCTAGAAATTAATGCGAATAATGTGAAAGGCCTCAAATAAGGCAATAGGTGTGAAGGGAAAATGAAGAGAAATATGACTAAATTTCATACCAATAAGGGAGCAGGGTATTTTATGATTTTATTCCTCCTGCTCTTTTTGCTGTTATTAGCCCGATTTTTTTACATACAAGCAACAGGATCAGTTCATAATCAAGATTTGAATGAACTTGCTAAGCAAAAACATAGTAAAACAGGAGTTCTAGAAGCAAATCGCGGGACGATTTATGATCAAAACGGTCATGTATTAGCGCAAGATGCAAACTCTTATAAACTTGTAGCAGAATTAAAAGGTGCGAATCCGGTTGAGAATAAAGAGGATACTGCAAAGAAAATTGCGGGAGTGCTCGGAAAAGATGAAGAGAAGATTTTAGCTACATTAAATAAAAAAGATAAAAGTCAAGTTGAATTTGGAACGCTAGGTAAAGATTTGACAAAAGAACAGAAGGAACAAATCGAAGCATTGAAATTGCCAGGTATATCATTTATTACTGAAAATGCAAGAGTGTATCCAAACGGTGATTTTGCATCTTACGTCATAGGACATGCAAAACCAAATGATAAAGGAACCTCAGTAGGTTATTTTGGTTTAGAACAAAGCTTAGATAAATATTTAAGTGCTTCTAACGGAGAAGTAGCTTATACAGGCGATCGTAGAGGCGTATCTCTTGATGGCGGGAAAGTGAATGTAAAGGCACCTAAAAATGGAGAAAATGTATATTTAACGCTTGACCAACGTATTCAAAGTTATTTAGAAGACGCAATGAAAGAAGCGAGTAAACATTATGAACCAAAAAGCTTAATAGGAATCGTTGCGGATCCAAAAACAGGGAAAATATTAGCGATGTCTACTAAACCTAGTTATGATCCAAATGATCGTCAAATTAAATATTTTTTCAATGATGCAATTGCAAATGCATTTGAACCTGGATCAACAATGAAAATTTTCACGCTAGCAGCAGCTATTAATGAAGGTGTGTATAAGGGACAAGATTATTATCAGTCTGGTACATATCCAGTCGGGAACCGAAAAATAAAAGATCATAATGGCGGTGCTGGATGGGGATCTATCACATTTGATGAAGGTGTAGAGCGCTCTTCCAATGTAGCGTTTGCTATTTTAGGTGATCAAAAACTTGGTCCAGACCGTTTCCGAAAATATATCCATGCTTTCGGATTAGATGAAAAAACGAATATTGATTTACCTGATGAAGGTTCAAATACCATTTTATTCGATCAGCAAATACAGCAAGTAACAACAGCTTTTGGACAAGGCTCCACTGTAACACCAATTCAGCTTGTACAAGCTGCAACGGCTATTGCGAACGATGGGAAAATGATGAAACCTTATACAATTGATAAAATTGTAGATCCGATAACAGGGGAAGTAAAATTAGAACATAAGCCAGAAGAAGTGGGCAAACCGGTTACAAAAGAGACAGCAGCGCAAGTAAGACAGTTATTAGAACGCGTTGTTACATCTCCGAAAGGAACAGGAACTGCTTATAAAGTCGATGGCTATTCAGTTGGTGGTAAAACAGGAACAGCGCAAATTCCGGATGGAAAAGGAGGCTATATGACGGGAAGAGAGAATTATATATTCTCATTCTTAGGTATGGCACCTATGGACGATCCGCAACTTGTTGTGTATGTAGCTGTTAAACAGCCCAAATTGAAAGATGATGAGAGCGGCGCACAACCTTTAGCTGATATTTTTAAATATGTAACGAAGAATAGTTTAGAGTATTTAAAGATTAAGCCTAATGAAGTGAAAGATCCGAAGAAATATGTGAAAGAGCAACAAACTGCTGTTCCAGATGTAACCGGAAAAACGATGGAAGAAGCGAAAAAGGCTATTGATAAAGCAAAACTTCGTCCGATCGTATTAGGTGAAGGGAAAGTACAGCAACAAGTACCGAAAGCAACCGAACAAACATTGAAGGGTGACCGGGTCTTCTTAGTGGGAGATAAACCTACAATGCCAAATATACAAGGCTGGGCACTTCGTGATGTTATGAATTTAGCAAAAACATTAAAGCTTAATCTAAAACCTACTGGTACAGGATACGTAACCGAACAAAGTGTACCAGAAGGAACATTGTTGCAACCTGGTACAGAGTTAGGTGTTACACTTGTACCGCCACTTGAACCGCAACAAGAAGCAGAAAAACCGTAATGGTAAAAGAGAAGATGTTCTAATTAAATAGGTACAAGCATATATTGGAACAAGCTAGGCGTAAGGGAGGCTTGTTCCAATATGCGTGTATCAAATGTAACAGTTAGAAAACGACTTATTTTTATACTCATATCAGGTATACTTATTTTCACTATCATCGATATTCGTCTTGGATATGTGCAATTTTTTCTTGGGAATATGTTAACGGATCGTGCGAAAGATTCATGGAGTCGTAATATTACTTTTGAACCTGAACGTGGGAAGATTTTGGACCGAAATGGTGTGGAACTTGCTACGAATAAAAGTGCTCCAACTGTCTTTGTTGTACCGAGGCAAATTGAAAAACCGGCAGAGACTGCAGAGAAGTTAGCTGCAGTATTAGGTGTGGAAAAAGATGAGATTTATAAGAGAATTACAAAAAAAGAATCAATTGTACGGTTAGATAAAGGCGGAAGGAAAATATCACATGATAAGGCGAAAGAGGTAAGAGGATTAAGTTTGAAAGGTGTTTATATCGCAGAAGACTCTATCCGGTACTATCCATTTGGCAACTTTTTATCACACGTATTAGGGTTTGCAGGTAGTGATAACCAAGGTCTTATGGGACTAGAAAAATATTATGATAAAGAACTGAATGGTGATGAAGGTCATGTGCGCTTTTTTGCAGATGCAAAAGGACAAAGGATGCCTAATGTTGGCGATGATTTCAAAAAACCAGAAGCTGGTTTGAATTTAGGCTTAACAATTGATGCACGTATTAATAGAATTATGGAAAGAGAAATGAATATCGCAGAGTCGACATATAATCCAGATGGTATGATTGCGATTGCGATGAACCCGAAAAATGGTGAAATTTTAGGTATGTCGAGTCGGCCGAGTTTTGATCCGGCAGATTTTCAAAGTGTTTCTCCAGAAGTGTACAATAGAAATTTGCCAGTATGGAGTACGTATGAACCTGGTTCAACATTTAAAATCATTACGTTAGCCGCAGCTTTGAATGAAAATTTAGTAGACTTAGAGAAAGATACGTTTTATGATGATGGAGCAGCTGAAGTTGGTGGAGCAAGATTGAAATGCTGGAAAGCAGGAGGCCATGGTAGCCAAACGTTTTTAGAAGTAGTTCAAAACTCTTGTAACCCAGGATTTATTGAACTTGGTGATCGCCTTGGTAAAGACCGATTGTTTAAATACATTCGTAATTTTGGTTTTGGACAAAAAACCGGAATTGACCTGCAAGGTGAAGGTAGTGGGATTTTATTTAATTTAGACAAAGTCGGTCCAGTCGAGCAAGCAACAACTTCATTCGGTCAAGGTGTTTCTGTTACGCCAATTCAACAAGTGGCGGCGGTAGCAGCAGCTGTAAATGGTGGAACATTGTATCAACCGTATATAGCTAAAGAATTTATTGATCCGAAAAACAATCAAGTAGTAAGTAAAAAGACACCTGTGGAAAAAAGAAAAGTTATTTCCAAGGAAACTTCAGAAAAAGTTCGGTATGCATTAGAGAATGTTGTAGCAAAGGGATCTGGTAAAGGTGCTTTCATTGATGGATATCGTGTGGGCGGAAAAACAGGTACAGCTCAAAAAGTGAAAGATGGTAAATATTTAGAGAATAATTATATCGTATCTTTTATCGGTTTTGCTCCAGCAGATGATCCGGAAATTGTTGTATATGTTGCTGTTGATAATCCGAAAGGTGTAACGCAATTTGGTGGAGTAGTAGCAGCTCCAATTGTTGGGAATATTCTGCGGGATGCACTTCCTGTTATGGGAGTGAAACCGAGAAAAGAACAAGTTGAGAGAGAATATAAATGGGGCGATACACCAACTGTGGAAGTTCCAAATTTAATTGGTATGAAAAAGAAAGACTTACAGACGCAACTCGTTGATTTGAAGCTTGATATAAGCGGAGATGGAGAGAAAGTCATTAAACAGTCCCCAGAAGCAGGAGCTAAAGTGAAAGAAGGCTCAAAAATTAGAATTTACTTCGGGAATTAAAGGTAACCTAGTACGTTTTATGGTACAATTGGTGGAAGTGAGTTCTTTATAGAAGAGTTACTTAATTTGAGACCGCAAGAGTCTCGGTTATAAATAGGTCTATTTATTAGACACAGTAGCACTTACCTCCTATTTTACATAATTAGGAGGTAACGTGTTGCTTATTAATAAAAGAGATAAATACACAATGTAGAGAGGGTTTAGTGAAATGAAGTTGCATACACTTGTATCATGTTTGCATGATTTTCCAGTTGTTCCAAAAGAAAATCCAGAAATCACATCTATAGAAGCTGATTCACGTAAAGTGAAAGAAGGAAGCTTATTTGTATGTATGAAAGGATATACGGTTGATAGCCATGATTTTGCTAAGCAAGCAGCGGCACAAGGAGCGGCTGCTATTGTTGCGGAAAGACCAATTGATGTTGACGTTCCAGTTGTACTTGTGAAAAATACTTTTCGTTCGTTAGCGGTTTTAGCTGATTATTTTTATGGTCAACCAACACACAAGTTACATTTAATCGGTATTACAGGTACAAATGGAAAGACAACAACATCGCATATTATGGATGAGATTATGCGCGCACATGGTCATAAAACGGGGCTAATTGGAACGATTAATATGAAAATCGGTGATGAAACATTTGAGGTGAAAAATACAACACCAGATGCACTAACACTTCAACAGACGTTTGCAAAAATGGTTGAACACGGTGTGGATAGCACAGTAATGGAAGTTTCGTCACATGCTTTAGATCTTGGTCGTGTACACGGATGTGATTACGATGTCGCAGTGTTTACAAATTTAACACAAGATCATTTAGACTATCATAAAACGATGGAAGAATATAAACATGCAAAAGGGTTGCTATTTGCGCAACTTGGCAATAGTTATAATCATAATCGTGAAAAATACGCGGTATTGAATAACGATGATGCTGTAACAGCGGAATATATGAGAAGTACTGCAGCAACTGTTGTAACGTATGGAATTGATACAACAAGTGATGTTATGGCAAAAGATATCGTTATGACAAGTGGTGGAACTACATTTACGCTTGTAACACCGTATGAGAGTGTAAATGTTACGATGAAATTAATTGGGAAATTTAATGTATATAACGTACTAGCTGCGACAGCGGCAGGACTTGTTTCTGGTGTAAGTTTAGAAACAATTATTGATGTAATAAAGGAACTAGCTGGAGTTCCAGGACGTTTTGAAGTAGTTGATGGTGGACAAAATTATACAGTTATTGTTGATTATGCACATACACCAGATAGCTTAGAAAATGTATTAAAAACAGCAAAACAGTTTGCAAAAGGTGACGTATATTGCATCGTCGGTTGTGGCGGTGATAGAGATAGAACGAAGAGACCAATCATGGCAAGTGTTGCAACACGATATGCAACTCACGCCATTTACACTTCAGATAATCCAAGAAGTGAAGAGCCAGGAGCTATTTTAGATGATATGGTACATGGTGCAATTGGAAATAATTATGAAGTAATTATTGATAGAAAAGAAGCGATATACCATGCAATTGCTAACGCAAAAGCTGAAGATATTATCATTATTGCTGGTAAGGGTCATGAAACATATCAAATTATTGGTAAAGATGTTCATCATTTTGATGATCGTGAAATCGCTAAAGAAGCAATTACAGAGCGTTTAAACAACGAAGAGTAACAACGTGAGAGGAGGACTACATGTGCTTGAGCAAGGTTTATTAGTAACGGCTGGGGTAGCATTCTTAATTTCTGTTGCCCTTTCGCCATTGTTTATTCCATTTTTAAGAAAATTAAAGTTCGGACAGAGTATTCGTGATGAGGGACCAAAATCACATCAAAAAAAATCAGGGACACCGACAATGGGTGGTATCGTCATATACGTATCTATGATGGTAACTTCACTTATTATGGCGATTAAGTTTAATCATTTAGGTGCAGAGGTATCGTTATTACTATTAGTGACATTTGGTTACGGATTGATTGGATTTTTAGATGACTACATAAAGGTAGTTAAGAAGAGAAATCTTGGTTTAACATCAAAACAAAAATTAGTAGGTCAGCTTGTTATTGCTATTGCGTTCTTTTTAATTGGAAAAGGGCAAGCGTTCCACACATACATCATGATTCCGGGAACGGATGTTAAGTTTGAATTAGGTTGGGCGTATTTTGTACTTGTACTATTTATGCTTATTGGTGGATCAAATGCAGTTAACTTAACTGACGGTTTAGATGGTTTATTATCAGGAACTGCTGCTATTGCATTTGGAGCATTTAGTATTATTGCTGTGGCACAAGAGCAATTTGGAGTAGCGATATTCTGTATGGCAGTTGTAGGAGCTGTACTTGGATTTTTAGTATTCAATGCGAATCCAGCAAAAGTGTTTATGGGAGATACAGGTTCATTAGCTTTAGGTGGAGCCATTGCAGCTGTAGCAATTTTATTAAAACAAGAATTGCTACTTGTAATCATTGGCGGAGTATTCGTAATGGAAACTTTATCGGTTATTATTCAGGTCATTTCATTTAAAACAACAGGAAAACGTGTCTTTAAAATGAGTCCACTACACCATCATTATGAATTATGTGGTTGGTCAGAGTGGCGTGTCGTTGTGACGTTTTGGTCTGTAGGATTTTTATTAGCTGTGTTAGGAATTTATATCGGGGTGTGGATGTAATTGAAAACTGTAACTGAATTTCAAAATAAAAATATTCTTGTATTAGGCATTGCAAAAAGTGGTTATGCAGCAGCTACATTGTTACAAAAGTTAGGGGCAAATGTTATTGTAAATGACGGAAAGCCTTTAGCAGAGAATGTACTTGCTGCAGAATTACAAGCAAAAGGAATGGATGTTGTATGCGGTGGTCATCCTTTAGAATTATTAGAGAGAAATATTTCTCTTGTAGTAAAAAATCCAGGAATCCCGTATTCTAATCCAATATTAGTTGCTGCGAAAGAAAAGCAAATTCCAATTGTTACGGAAGTTGAATTAGCATATCGTATTTCAGAAGCACCATTTGTTGGGATTACGGGGTCTAACGGTAAAACGACGACGACAATGCTTACATTTGAAATGCTAAAAGAAGGACAAAAGCATCCCGTAATTGCAGGGAACATTGGAACTGTAGCGTGTGAAGTTGCACAGGATGCGAAAGAAAATGAAGTTGTAGTTACAGAACTTTCATCGTTCCAATTGATGGGAGTAGAATTGTTCCAACCTAAAATTGCTGCGTTTTTAAATTTATTTGAGGCCCACTTAGATTATCATGGGACGAAGAAAGAATATGGTTTAGCAAAAGCGAATATTTTTAAAAACCAAACAGAAAATGATTATAGTGTAATAAATGCAGATGATGCAGATGTGATGGCTTTATCTGCTTATAGTAAAGGTCAAAAAGTACTGTTCTCAACAACGAAAGAAATTGAAGATGGTGCGTGTATAAAAGATAATGCTCTTTATTTTAAAGGTGAAAAAGTTGTTGAAGTAGGCGATATCGTTTTACCTGGTCAACATAATTTAGAAAATATTTTAGCAGCGATGAGTATCGCAAAATTATTGGGTGTTTCTAATAAAGCAATTACGGCAGTTTTAAAACGTTTTACAGGTGTAAAACATCGTTTAGAATATGTAACAACTATAAACAACCGTAAGTTTTATAATGACTCAAAAGCAACGAATATGTTAGCGACAGAGAAAGCTTTATCTGCGTTTACACAACCGACTGTGTTATTAGCAGGTGGGCTGGATCGTGGAAATGAATTCGATGATTTAATTCCGTATTTCAAAAATGTTAAAGCGATTGTAACATTTGGACAAACAGCTCCAAAATTAGTAAGAGCTGCAGAAAAAGCGGGATTAGATACAATTGAAAGTGTCGATACTTTAGATGAAGCTGTAGTGAAAGCTTATGCTCATTCTACAGATGGCGATGTAATTCTTCTTTCTCCAGCATGTGCAAGCTGGGATCAATTTAAAACATTTGAAGAAAGAGGAGACATTTTTATACAAGCTGTGCATAAACTTATATAAAGTAAATCAAAACATCAGTAGGCTAACACCTACTGATGTTTTGTTACATAGGGCAAAAGTTTCTGCCTAAAGAGGTGGTGTTTATGGGTAATGAAGAAAACGCCTGATTTTATTCTCATCATCGTTACACTTGCGTTGTTAACAATCGGAATGATTATGGTTTATAGTGCGAGTGCGGTTTGGGCCTCTTATAAAATGGGGGACTCATTCTTTTTTGCAAAAAGGCAATTGCTATTCGCAGGTCTTGGTGTAGTGGCTATGTTTTTTATTATGAAAATTGATTATTGGGTGTGGCGTACGTATTCAAAAGTAATTTTGCTAGTTTGCTTCATTCTTCTTATTCTCGTTCTTATTCCTGGAGTAGGTCTTGTTCGAGGAGGAGCGCGAAGTTGGATTGGAATCGGGGCATTTTCCATTCAACCGTCCGAATTTATGAAGTTTGCGATGATTATTTTCTTAGCGAAATTTTTAGCGGAACGACAAAAATTAATTACCTCTTTTAAACGTGGTTTACTACCAGCTTTAGGTTTTGTATTTCTTGCTTTCGGAATGATTATGTTACAGCCCGACCTTGGTACAGGGACGGTAATGGTTGGGACATGTATCATTATGATATTTATCTCAGGAGCAAGAGTCTTTCACTTTGCAATGTTTGGTTTGCTTGGTGTAGCAGGATTTGTAGGGCTAATTGCATCAGCACCGTATCGGATGAAACGTATTACATCATATTTAGACCCGTGGTCAGATCCGCTTGGAAGTGGATTTCAAATTATTCAATCGTTACTCGCAATTGGACCAGGTGGATTATTCGGGCTTGGACTTGGACAAAGTAGACAAAAGTTTCTTTATTTACCTGAACCGCAAACAGACTTTATATTTGCAATCTTATCCGAGGAATTAGGTTTTATTGGTGGTTCATTTGTGTTATTATTATTTAGTCTATTATTATGGCGTGGGATTCGTATAGCTTTAGGAGCGCCAGATTTATATGGTACGTTTTTAGCAGTAGGTATTGTGGCGATGATTGCGATTCAAGTAATGATTAATGTTGGTGTTGTAACAGGATTGATGCCTGTTACGGGTATTACTTTGCCGTTTTTAAGTTATGGTGGATCAAGTTTGACATTAATGTTAATGGCAGTAGGTGTATTATTAAATATAAGTCGCCATTCTCGCTACTAAACCCTGTTTATAAGACAGGGTTTTTCGTATGTGTACGAAGAAACAATATGTATATAGAAATAAATACGACTGTAATAAGAAAAAGAGAAGCGGAGGAGTTAGTAGTGCGTGTATTAGTAAGTGGTGGGGGCACTGGAGGTCATATTTATCCGGCTCTTGCTTTAATAAGAGAAATAAAAAAATTAAATCCGGAAGCAAGGTTTTTATATATTGGTACGGAGAATGGATTAGAGAGCACAATCGTGCCAAAAGCAGGTATACCGTTTCAATCTATTGTTATAAGTGGATTTAAACGTAAAATATCGTTAGATAACGTGAAAACGGTGATGCGTTTTCTAAAAGGTGTACAAGATAGTAAACGATATATTCGTCGTTTTAATCCAGATATTGTAATTGGAACAGGTGGATATGTATGTGGACCTGTTGTATATGCTGCGGCAAAATTAGGTATTCCAACTATTGTACATGAACAAAATAGTGTACCCGGTGTAACGAATAAATTTTTAAGCCGCTATGTTGATAAAGTTGCAGTTTGTTTTGAAGCGGCTGCAGAACATTTTCCGCAGTCAAAAGTGGTCATGACAGGAAACCCACGAGCGTCAGAAGTAATGGATCAAAATGGAATGAAAGGAAAACGTTCAGTAGGTTTATCTCTTCCTAAAAAATCCGTGCTTATTTTTGGTGGCAGCCGTGGTGCTAGACCAATTAACGATGCTTTCGTAGAGGCAATTGAACAGTTTGGAAATAAAAGTTACGAAATATTGTATGTAACAGGTGAAGTTCATTACGACAAAGTGATGGATGCAGTGAAGCAAAAAGGGAACCCGAATAATGTTATTATTAAACCTTTCATTCATAATATGCCAGAAGTACTTACAGGTGTAGACCTTGTTGTCTCAAGAGCTGGAGCAACAACACTTGCAGAATTAACAGCGTTAGGTAAGCCAAGTGTGTTAATTCCGAGTCCTTATGTAACAAATAACCATCAGGAAAAAAATGCACGTTCTGTTGTCGATAAAGGAGCAGCAAAAATGTTGCTTGAAAAAGATTTAACAGCTGAAACACTTATTCGTGATATTGACGAGATTTTATTAGATGCACAAACATTACAAAATATGAAGCTTGCTGCTGGGCAATTAGGTATTCCAGATGCAGCAAATAAGTTGTATGAAGTAATGAATAAGCTTGTAAAAAAATAACGTTAGGTGAACGCCCTGCATACTACTGTAATAAGGATGCTTAGTATGGGGGAGATTGTTTATGGAGCAATTAGTAAATGAGCTTATAGAAGCAAATGTTGGTCGCGTGTTAGTGGATGAACCGTTAGCACGTTATACAACTATGAAAATAGGTGGACCAGCTGATATTTTAATTGTGCCAAAGCATGTTGCCGGTATTGAAAAAACGTTGCAGTTAGTAAAGAAATATAAAACAAAGTGGACTGTAATTGGTCGCGGTTCGAACCTTCTTGTATCTGATCTAGGTATAGAAGGTGTCGTTATTCGTTTAGGAGAAGGATTAGACCAATTAGAAGTCGAAAAACATAGAGTAAGAGTTGGTGGTGGGTATCCCCTAATTAAATTATCAACTTTACTTAGTCGGCAAGGGTTAGCCGGTCTGGAGTTCGCAAGTGGTATTCCAGGAAGTGTTGGCGGTGCAGTGTATATGAATGCAGGAGCACATAATTCGGATATATCAAACATATTATCAAAAGCTCTTATTTTGTTTGAAGACGGAACAATTGACTGGTTAACGCATGGAGAAATGGAGTTTTCCTATCGTACATCTGTATTGCAAACGAAACGTCCTGGTATTGTTTTGGAGGCTGAGTTTCAATTACAAATAGGTGAGCGTGAGAGAATTGTAAGTGTTATGCAAAAGAATAAAGATTACCGTCGTGAAACACAGCCATGGAATCACCCTTGTGCAGGAAGTGTGTTTCGGAATCCAATTCCATACTTTGCAGGAGATTTAATAGAGAAGGCGGGGCTTCGGGGTTATCAAATAGGTGGAGCTCAAATTTCTGAAATGCATGGGAATTTTATTATTAATACTGGGGGAGCCAGCGCGCAAGATGTCTTATCTTTAATTGCATTAGTAAAACAAACAATCAAGGATAAATTTAGCGTAGAAATGCATACAGAAGTAGAAATCATTGGAAGATAACGGTTATTCGTTCCGCTCATTATCATTTATGTTATAATAAGAAGATAAGAACGGCATGAGGAACATGCCGTTCTTTATGTTACGTAGGGGGATCGTACATGAAAAATAGTAAAGTGATTAAACTACAGGATCGTGTACCAAAGTTAAAAAATCAACAGAAAAAAAAGAAGAAAAATGTTAATCATCGGTTGATTTTATACATATCAATTTTATTTCTATTAGTTCTCTTTTTAATTTATTTTCGGTCTCCGCTTAGCAATATAAAAAAGATAAGTGTGTTTGGAAATCATTATATGACAGATGAACAAGTGATGAAGGAATCAGGTGTGACGTATGATACAAGTTATTTCCGGGTGACAGCACATAAAGCTGAAGAAAATTTAACGAAACGAAAAGAAATTAAAGCAGTAAATGTAAAGAAACGTTTTCCAAATAAAATTGACGTTCATATTGAAGAATATTTAACAATTGGTTATATAAACAAAGAAGGGAAATTACAACCGTTATTAGAGAATGGGAAAACACTTGATGTACTCCCGAACGGAAAACTTCCTGTTGCAGCGCCAATTTTTGAACCTTTTAAAGAGGAAAAAATGAAGGAGTTAATTGCTGAGCTTGAAAAATTAACCCCAACTATTTTAAGGTCTATTTCTGAAATTCGTTATTCACCGACGAATGCGAATGAAGACCACCTTACTTTATATATGAATGAAGGGTATGAAGTGAGCACTACGATTCAAAATTTCGCAAAACGTATGGAAGCTTATCCACTTATCTTAAAAACAATTGAGCCGGGTAAAAAGGTATTAATTGACTTAGAAGTAGGGGCATATACGAAAGAATTAGGGGCGGAAGAAAAAAAAGAATAGAAAGATAGTGTTCGCTACGTTATTGTAGAAAAAACGAAACAAATGTTCTGTTGGATGTGCCTGAATTTACAAGAATGGTTCATTTGATGAAAAAGATGTAAAAATTCTTAGATTCATACTAGGATTGGTACAAGTTTCACTTTTCTATGAGTACATCTTAGTGTAGACTTATACTTGGCGGTAATCTTTACACTTGAAATGGAATTATTTCAAGATAAGCAGTTATTCACAGTTTACTGCGATATTCTTAAATGAATGTTAAATAAAAATAAGAAAAATATAGGGTTAAAAAAGGGAAACGTATAAAGACGTTGAATATTTTTCTTATAAATAGTAAAGTTGCGATTGTTGTTCCATATATTGAGTTGTATGGTATAAATAAAGAAGGAGGTGCCAAAGAATGAACAGCAATGAAATATATGTTAGTCTTGACATCGGTACATCCAATGTTAAAGTCATCATTGGTGAAATGGTTAATGACAGCTTAAACATTATTGGTGTTGGAAATGTAAAATCAAATGGTTTAAAGAAGGGATCGATAGTTGATATAGACGAGACTGTTCGATCAATTAAAAAAGCAATTGAACAAGCTGAGCGCATGGTGGGAATCCACATTGAGCAAGTTGTAGTGGGTGTCAATGCAAACCAGGTACAGCTACTTCCTTGTCACGGAGTAGTCGCTGTTTCAAATGAAGATCGTGAAATCGGGAATGAAGATGTCTTACGCGTTCTAGATGCAGCACAAGTTGTGTCAATTGCTCCAGAACGTGAGTTTATTGATGTGGTACCTCGACAGTTCATTGTAGACGGTCTTGACGAGATTAACGATCCACGCGGGATGATCGGTGTAAGATTAGAAATGGAAGGTACACTTATTACAGGCTCGAGAACTTTACTACATAACCTACTTCGTTGTGTAGAAAAAGCAGGTCTTGAAATTGTTGATATTTGTCTTCAACCTTTAGCGGCTGCAACAGTTGCTATATCTTCGGATGAAAAAAATAGAGGAGTAGCCCTTGTTGATATGGGCGGAGGATCTACAACTTTATCTATTTTTAAAGATGGAGAGTTACAAGCGACGAGCGTATTACCATTAGGTGGAGACCATATAACGAAGGATATTGCAATTGGGTTGAAAACTTCAACAGAAAATGCAGATCAAATTAAGTTGAAATATGGACATGCTTTTTATGATACAGCATCTGAAGAAGAGATGTTTACGGTTCCTATTATGGGAAGCGACCAAACAGAACAATATTCTCAGTTGGAATTATCGGATATAATAGAGGCTCGTGTAGAGGAAATTTTAATGTTTGTTCAAGATGAAGTGCGTAAGTTAGGAGTAAAGCAAGTAGCTTCTGGTTATGTACTAACTGGTGGAATTGCTTCTATGCCAGGTGTCCTTGATCTTGCATATGATATTTTACATGAAAATGTTCGTATAGCAACTCCTGATTATATTGGTGTGCGTGAGCCACAATATACAAGTGGAGTAGGATTAATTAAACATTCTTATCAAAAAGCTAAATTACGTGGGAAAAATGTACAGGAAAAGCAAGAGCATTTTGAACCAGTACCAGCACAAGCTCCGGCGCCGGTACAACAGCAACCTGCGAAACAAAAAACTCGTAATCAAAACAATAATAATCAAAATGATGACCGTATGATGTCAAAAGTAAAACGTGTATTCCGTTATTTATGGGATTAAAATTGGACACGAAAAATGAGGTTCTAGGGGGATTTCGACATGTTAGAGTTTGATACTACTCAAGATCAATTAGCGAATATAAAAGTTATCGGTGTCGGCGGTGGCGGAAATAATGCTGTAAACCGTATGATTGAACACGGTGTACAAGGTGTAGACTTTATCGCTGTGAATACTGATGCACAAGCATTAAATCTATCAAAAGCTGAAACGAAAATGCAAATTGGTGGAAAATTAACACGTGGACTTGGTGCAGGTGCAAACCCTGAAGTAGGGAAAAAAGCTGCAGAAGAAAGTAAAGAACAGATCCAAGAAGCACTTCGTGGTGCTGATATGGTATTCGTAACTGCTGGTATGGGCGGTGGAACTGGAACTGGTGCAGCGCCAGTTGTTGCTCAAGTGGCAAAAGAATTAGGTGCATTAACAGTTGGTGTTGTAACACGTCCATTTACATTTGAAGGACGTAAGCGTGCAACACAAGCGGCATCTGGTATTGCGGCATTTAAAGAAAATGTAGATACACTTATTGTAATTCCAAACGATCGCTTATTAGAGATTGTTGATAAAAACACGCCAATGTTAGAGGCATTCCGTGAAGCGGATAACGTATTACGTCAAGGTGTTCAAGGTATTTCTGATTTAATTGCAACACCAGGTTTAATTAACTTAGACTTCGCAGACGTAAAAACAATTATGTCTAATAGAGGTTCTGCTTTAATGGGTATTGGTTCTGGTAATGGAGAAAATCGTGCTGCTGAAGCTGCGAAAAAAGCGATTTCTAGTCCATTATTAGAAACATCTATTGATGGAGCTCAAGGTGTTATCATGAATATTACTGGTGGAGCTAACTTAAGCTTATATGAAGTACAAGAAGCGGCAGATATTGTAGCTTCAGCTTCAGATCCAGAAGTAAATATGATCTTCGGTTCGGTTATTAATGAAGGATTAAAAGATGATATCGTTGTAACTGTAATTGCAACTGGTTTTGATGATACGATTGCAACTCAACCACCAAAACCAATTATCCGTCCGAATGTGAATCACACGCAACAACAGCAACAGCCAGTAGCTCAACCTCCAAAACAACGTGAAGTAAAACGTGAAATGAAGCGTGAAGAGCCAGTTGTACATGAGCGTCATTCAGATTCAGATGATATCGATATTCCAGCATTCTTACGTAATCGTCGTAGACGATAAAAGAAAAGGAGCATTTATGCTCCTTTTTTGTTTTATACAGGGAAAAGATCTGCCTAAGCAGGTCTTTTTTTATTTTATATATTTTAATCTATTCCGCTATTTGCCGGATAACATGATTGGTGCGTGGTGATTAAAGTTTCACTTTATATGTAAGTAAAAAGTATATAGCATTCTATGAAACATTTACTTTTATTTTTTACCGACAGATTATGTCTAGAAAGCACAAAATAACAAAAAAACACCTCCGCAAATTGACACACTTTCCTATTGGATATGCATTATACTAGTCTCAACTTAAAAAAAGAGGTGAATTGTTTGGTTGTTTACGCCGACGTTGTTTGGTTGTTAAACGCCTGCATTGATTTTCTTTTACTTTTATTAACGGCTACCGTGTTAAAAAAGAAGATCAAAAGATGGAGGCTTGTGTTAGGGGCATTTATAGGTTCAACCATTGTTATTTTTGCCTTTACTCCTTTTGCTTCTATGATGACACATCCAATTATGAAACTACTGTACTCGTTACTTATTGTGTATACAGCATTTGGGTTTACAACATTTAGAAATTATGCACAAACTGTTTTTACTTTTTACTTTGTAACCTTTATGGTTGGCGGAGGATTAATGGGCACTCATTTCTTTTTGCAAACGAATGAAATGGTAAATGGGTTGGTTCAATCTCAATCAATTTCTTATGGTGACCCAATTAGTTGGTTGTTCGTTATTTTTGGTTTTCCAATCATTTATTATTTTTCTAAAAAGCGTATTGAAAGCGTAGAGGTTACAAAAATACACTATGATCAAATTGTGAAATTGAAAATTCAATTAGCTGAAGAGGAACTAGAACTCGCAGGTTTAATTGATAGTGGGAATCAACTTTACGACCCGTTAACGAAAACACCTGTTATGATTATGCATATTTCATCGTTAGAACATTGTTTACCAGCTTGGTTAACAGAACAAATTTATTCCAAAACACAGATTCCTCAAATACCAGAAAATGATTCTGGGTGGGCGACAAAATTACGCTTAATTCCTTTCCGAGCAGTAGGAGTAGAGAATCAATTTTTATGGGCAATTAAGCCAGAAAGTGTACAAATTTATCATGAAGGTAGTTCTATTGTCGTCAATAAAGTATTGATTGGATTAAATACACAACAGTTGTCAACCAATGGAGAGTATCAATGTATTGTGCATCCGAAAATGTTAATTTCGCAAAAAATGGTAATTGCTTAATAATGGGAGGCGGGATAATATGATGAAATTAAAATTTTATTTAGTATACCTTTGGTATAAAGTATTGTTGAAATTAGGAATTAAGACCGATGAAATTTATTACATTGGTGGAAGTGAAGCGTTACCACCGCCGTTAACGAAAGAAGAAGAGGAAGTTCTTTTGAATAAATTGCCAAAAGGAGATCAGGCAGCAAGGTCGTTACTGATTGAACGCAATTTACGGCTAGTTGTATATATAGCAAGAAAGTTTGAAAATACAGGGATAAATATTGAAGATTTAATTAGCATTGGAACAATTGGGCTTATTAAAGCGGTAAATACATTTAATCCAGAAAAGAAAATAAAATTAGCAACATATGCATCACGTTGTATAGAAAATGAAATTTTAATGCATTTGCGCCGGAATAATAAAAATCGTTCAGAAGTTTCTTTTGATGAACCGCTTAACATCGATTGGGACGGGAATGAACTTTTATTATCAGATGTATTAGGGACAGACGATGATATTATTACAAAAGATTTAGAGGCTACGGTTGATCGTCATCTTCTAATGAAAGCATTACATCAATTAAATGATCGTGAAAAACAAATTATGGAACTTCGGTTTGGGCTTGCTGGAGGAGAGGAAAAGACGCAAAAAGATGTAGCGGATATGCTTGGGATTTCACAGTCATACATTTCGCGTTTAGAAAAAAGAATCATAAAAAGATTAAGAAAAGAATTTAATAAAATGGTGTAAAGAATAAGACCAGCCGTTATGTAGGCTGGTCTTATTCTCTTTCGTTGTATGAGGAAGGACAACGAAAATGAAAAATGAAGAGAAAACCGCATGCATAAAATCCCCTTCAAAGGAAATACTTTACACTGTACAGCAACTCCCGATAGGAGGGAACACTTTGACGAGAAACAAAGTAGAAATTTGCGGTGTTGATACAGCTAAACTTCCCGTACTAAAAAATGATGAAATGCGTAAATTATTTCGTGAAATGCAAAGTGGAGAGATAAGCGCAAGAGAGAAATTAGTGAATGGAAACTTACGTCTTGTACTGAGCGTCATCCAAAGATTTAATAACAGAGGAGAATATGTTGACGATTTATTTCAAGTTGGTTGCATCGGACTTATGAAATCCATTGATAATTTTGATTTAGGCCAAAATGTAAAATTTTCAACGTATGCTGTGCCGATGATTATTGGGGAAATACGCAGATATTTGCGTGATAACAATCCGATTCGCGTATCTCGTTCATTACGAGATATTGCGTATAAAGCGTTACAAGTAAGAGAAAAGTTGATTGCAGAAAATTCAAAAGAACCAACAGCAATGGATATTGCAAAAGTGCTTGAAGTGACTCATGAAGAAATCGTTTTTGCTTTAGATGCAATTCAAGATCCAGTTTCATTATTTGAGCCGATTTATAACGATGGGGGGGATCCTATCTTTGTTATGGATCAGTTAAGTGATGAAAAACAAAAGGACGAGCAGTGGGTTGAAGAGTTAGCTCTAAAAGAAGGAATGAAGCGTTTAAATGATCGTGAGAAAATGATTATTCGAAAACGTTTCTTCCAAGGAAAAACACAAATGGAAGTTGCAGAAGAAATTGGGATTTCTCAAGCACAAGTGTCACGTTTAGAGAAATCAGCTATTAAACAAATGAATAAGACGATTCAAGGATAAGGTTTCACCATTTATGGTGAGACCTTTTTATATGTCATATAGTTTGTTTGCGCTCATAGTAGGATAGTTGTGTTCATATAATGAAAATAATATGAGGTTGGTAAGAGGGTGCTTCCTGTTCATTTGTGAAACAATGTTTTTTCGATTCGTCATATATAAGGGAGAGGATGAAAGTGATACAAATTTCGGAATTGCAGATGAAAGATATAATAAATGTTTCAGACGGAAAAAGACTGGGGAATATTGGTGATATTGAAATTGATATGAACACAGGGAAGATCGATTCTATTATTATTTCTAAACAGGCACGTATATTTGGGGTTTTTGGGAAAGACGTAGAAATTGTAATTCCTTGGAAAGAAATTGTGAAAATTGGGGAAGATGTCATACTTGTTAGAGTAAATCCTGTTAATTCTGTAACAGAATCAATACAAACACCGACAATTTCATAAAGAATATTACAAATTCCTCTTTTTTTTCTGTTAGGATTATGAAAAAATAAAAGTATGGTAAAATAGACAGGAAGTACCATGCTTTTTTATGTTATTTTAATTAAAAGGAGCCGCTGTTATGAGAGAACCATTTAAATATGTGGACGGTATACTGTATTTAGAAGCGTGGAAAGAACTTGGAAACATTACTGCTGGATTTACGACAAAAGATGGTGGGGTAAGTACGGGCTCCTTTCATGCAATGAATTTAGGATTACATGTGAATGATATTGCCGAGAACGTTCATGAAAATAGACGCATTTTAGCAAATAAGTTACAAAAACCATTAGAAAACTGGATTTGCTCTGAACAAGTTCATGATCATCATGTTGAAAAAGTAGGACAACAGGAAAAAGGAAGTGGCGTTTATTCATATGAAGACGGCATTTCAAAAACAGATGGCATTTATACGACTAATAATGATGTTCTTTTAACATCTTGTTATGCGGATTGTGTTCCACTCTATTTTTATGCACCATCACATGGTATGATAGGACTTGCGCATGCTGGATGGAAAGGGACTGTAAAAGAGATTGCAAAAGAAATGATTCAAAAATGGAATGCAGAAGGGATTTCGAGTGATGAAATTCATGTTGCGATTGGACCAGCAATTGGATCTTGTTGTTACATTGTTGATGATCGAGTGTTAACAGCAGCAGAGCAAGTAGTAAACGGTTCTGTTCCTTATAAAAAAGTTTCTGACGGGCAGTACGCAATTAATTTAAAAGAAATTAATCGTATATTATGTGTACAAGCAGGCATAAAAGAAGAGAATATTGTAATGTCATCTCTTTGTACAAGCTGTGAAGAGCAACTGTTTTTCTCTCATCGTCGTGATCAAGGTAAGACAGGGAGAATGTTGAGTTTCATAGGTTTTAAGGAGGATGAAAGCAAGTGACAGTACAAACAAATTTAACAACTGTAAACGAAGCAATTAAACAATCTTGCGCGCGAGCGGGACGTTCTTTGCAAGATATTAAACTCGTTGCAGTTACAAAAACGGTAGGAATTGAAAAAACAAACGAAGTAATTGAAGCAGGAATTATCGATTTAGGTGAAAATAGAAATGAAGGTTTCTTACAGAAGTATGAACATTTCGGTTCAAAAGTGAATTGGCATTTTATTGGATCATTACAAACGAGAAAAGTAAAAGAAATCATTAATGAAATCGATTATTTACATTCGTTAGATCGTCTTTCACTTGCAAAAGAAATTCAAAAACGTGCGGATAAGAAAGTGAAATGTTTTATTCAAGTGAAAACATCATCTGAAGAATCAAAGCAAGGATTGGCAATAGAAGAAACCGTTTCTTTTATTCAAAGTTTGCAAGAATTGGATAAGATTGAAGTGGTTGGACTAATGACAATGGCTCCGTTTACAGAAGAAGAGGAAGAAATCAGACGCTGTTTTAAGACATTACGTATGCTACAAACAGAGGTGCAGGAGTTAGAATTATTACATGCGCCATGTAAAGAATTATCAATGGGAATGTCTAATGATTACACCATTGCAATTGAAGAAGGTGCTACATATATTCGTTTGGGGACGATTTTAGTAGGAAAAGCGTAAAAGGAAGGAGAATCTTATTATGAGTTGGTCAAAAGTAAAATACTTCTTTTTTGATACACCTGAAGAAAAAGAAGCAGCTCAATATAGTTATGAAAAGGAGCAAACGGACATGAAGAAGCAGCAAGATCCGCCAGAACAACAAGATGTTACGTTTCCAAAAGCGCAAACGAAACAAAATGTTGTGAGCATTGAAACAGCGAAGCAATCCTCAAAAGTTGTTTTATTAGAACCACGCACATATTCGGAAGCGCAAGGAATTGCGGACCATTTAAAAGGTAGACGAGCTGTTGTAATTAATTTACAACGAATGTCTACGGATCAAGCTGTACGTATCGTTGACTTTTTAAGTGGTACTGTATACGCTATAGGCGGGGACATTCAAAAAATAGGACCGAAAACATTTATGTGTACGCCTGAAAATGTAGATATAGTTGGTGCAATTTCAGAGTTATTCGGTGAAGAAGAAGACACAAATATAAAGAGGTGGTAATACGCCATGGAAACAGTTTTAAGGCTTTTAGTTACTGCTATCGAGATTTACTCGTGGGCACTTATTATTTACATTCTCCTATCATGGTTCCCAGGTGCAAAGGAATCAACTTTCGGAGATTTTCTTGCCCGTATTTGTGAACCGTATTTAGAACCATTTCGCAGATTTATTCCGCCGCTTGGTATGATTGACATCTCACCACTTGTTGCGATTTTTGCGTTGAGACTTGCTACAAGTGGTTTAGTAACTTTATTCGGCTATTTCTTATAGTAAGAGGTTAAATACATGAGCATCTACGAGCATTTTAGACCTGATGAAGTGGTCTTTGTGGATAAAGTGTTAGAGTGGAAGCGAGCAGCAGAGTACCATCAAGTGAAGTTAACAGACTTTCTTGATCCAAGACAACAACAAATTGTCACGATGGTAATAGGACAAGGAGATGTTGCTGTACAATTTGATGGTGCAACGTCTCAAGCAGAGCGCAAAAGAGCACTCATTTATCCGGACTATCTAGTAATAAATGAAGAGGAATTTCAAGTAGAAGTATTGGAAATTGACTATCCTTCCAAGTTTTATACGCTAGAGCATAGGCAAATATTAGGTACATTTATGTCTCTCGGTTTAACGAGAGAAAAATGTGGTGATATTTTGCTTCAAGAAGATCGTGCCCAAATTGTAGTCGCGAAAGAAGTTGTATCTTATATTGAGATGAACTTACAATCTATAGGAAAAGTGAAAGTCTCCTTATCACCAGTGCAAGGGGAAAAAATTCTACAGATACAAGAAACGTGGGGGGAGAAATCCGGAACGGTTTCTTCACTTCGTTTAGATGTTATGTTAGCTGAAATGTTACATATATCTAGGCAAAAAGTACAACCTTTCATAAAAAATGGTTTAGTAAAAGTGAATTGGAAAACAGTGGAGCAAACCTCTTATGAATGTTATCCAGGAGATGTTTTTTCAGTGAGAGGATATGGACGCAGTAAATTGTTTTCTGTAGAAGGTAGAACAAAGCGCGACAAATGGAGAATTTTGTATGGTATACTAAAATGATTGGTTTTTTAGAAGGAAATCCTCCTATTTTGTCGAAGAAAAGATATAATTGAAAGAGGAAATTTAGATAACTACTTGGAGGTGGCGTTGTGCCGTTAACACCATTAGATATTCATAACAAAGAATTTGGTCGCGGATTCCGTGGCTATGATGAGGATCAAGTAAATGAGTTTCTTGATCAAATTATCAAAGATTATGAATTAGTCATTCGTGAAAAAAAAGCTTTAGAAGAACAAGTTGCGCAATTAGAAGGGAAGTTAGATCATTTCTCTAATATTGAAGATACGTTAAACAAATCTATCGTTGTTGCACAAGAAGCAGCGGAAGAAGTAAAACGTAATGCGCAAAAAGAGGCAAAATTAATTGTACGTGAAGCTGAAAAGAATGCAGACCGTATTATTAACGAAGCTTTAGTAAAATCAAGAAAAGTTGCTTTTGATATTGAAGAGCTAAAGAAACAAGCGAAAGTATTCCGCACTCGTTTCCGTATGTTATTAGAAACACAGCTTGAAATGTTAAACAACGATGATTGGGATAAACTAATTGAGTTAGAAGACGAAGTAGACGAGCTGTTGAAAAAAGAAGAAACAGTGTAAGCTTGACGTTTTTCGCATTATTACATATAATTTTAAACAACATATTTATTAAGAAAAACGAAGATAGGGATAAGTACCTTTTTCATACCTTATATAGCGAACTGAGGATGGTGTAAGCTCAGGATAAGGAGATAATGGGAATATCACCCTGGAGTTCCGCGCTGAACAAATAGAGTAAGCGTAGGCGTATATTCGCGTTAAGAATATAAAGAGGATTGTATACATACGTATAGAATCTACTAGGGTGGTACCGCGGGAGACTTTCTCGTCCCTTTTTGGGATGAGAAAGTCTCTTTTTTATTCCGTTTTTTAGGTCTTTCTTTTATACATGTAAGGAGGAATTGAGCATGGAGTACAAAAATACATTACTAATGCCAAAAACAGAGTTCCCGATGCGTGGGAATTTACCAAAACGTGAGCCTGCAATGCAAGAAAAGTGGGCGGAAATGAATATTTATGAAAAGGTACAAGAACATACGAAAGGTCGTCCTTTATTTGTACTGCATGATGGACCTCCATATGCGAATGGTGACATTCATATGGGACATGCATTAAATAAAGTATTAAAAGACTTTATCGTTCGTTATAAATCAATGACTGGTTTCTGTGCACCATATGTCCCAGGTTGGGATACACACGGTTTACCAATTGAACAAGCTTTAACAAATAAAGGTGTGAAGCGTAAAGAAATGACAGTTGCTGAGTTCCGTAAGTTATGTGCAGAGTATGCATATGAACAAGTAGAACGTCAGCGTGAGCAATTTAAGCGTTTAGGTGTACGTGCTGATTGGGATAACCCATACATTACTTTAGAGCCAGCATATGAAGCACAACAAATTAAAGTGTTTGGTGATATGGCGAAAAAAGGTTATATCTATAAAGGACAAAAACCAGTTTATTGGTCACCAACGAGTGAATCAGCTTTAGCAGAAGCTGAAATTGAATACCAAGATAAAAAATCTGCATCTATTTACGTAGCATTTCCTGTAAAAGATGGAAAGAACGTATTAGAAGGTGATGAGAAATACATTATCTGGACAACAACGCCTTGGACGTTGCCTGCAAACTTAGGTATTTCTGTTCACCCAGAACTTGAATACGCTATTGTAAAAGTAAATGGTGAAAAATATATTATTGCTTCTGAACTATTTGAGACAGTTGCAAAAACGTTAGAGTGGGAAAACGCTGAAGTTGTGAAAACAGTAAAAGGTAGCGAGCTTGAGTATACAGTTGCAAAGCATCCATTCTACGATCGTGATTCATTAGTTATGCTAGGAGATCACGTAACAACAGATGCAGGTACAGGTTGTGTTCATACAGCACCAGGACACGGGGAAGATGACTTTATTGTTGGTAAAAAGTATGGCTTAGAAGTACTTTGCCCAGTTGATGATAAAGGTGTATTAACAGAGGAAGCACCTGGATTTGAAGGCTTATTCTATGATAAAGCTAACAAGCCAATTACAGAAAAATTAGAAGAAGTAGGCGCGTTACTGAAACTAACATTCATCACGCATTCATATCCACATGATTGGAGAACGAAAAAACCTATTATTTTCCGTGCGACAGCACAGTGGTTTGCATCTATTGAAGCATTCCGTAAAGAGTTATTAGAAGCTGTTGCGGAAACAAAATGGGTACCAGCATGGGGCGAAACTCGTCTTCATAACATGGTTCGTGACCGTGGTGACTGGTGTATTTCTCGTCAGCGTGCATGGGGTGTGCCAATTCCAGTATTCTATGCTGAGAATGGTGATCCAATTATTACGGATGAAACAATTAACCACGTAGCAGATTTATTCCGTGAACACGGTTCTAACGTATGGTTTGAGCGTGAAGCGAAAGATCTATTACCAGAAGGATTTACACATTCAGGTAGCCCAAATGGTGAATTCCGTAAAGAAACAGACATTATGGATGTATGGTTCGACTCAGGTTCTTCTCACCAAGCGGTATTAGAAGAGCGCGATGACTTACAACGTCCAGCTGATTTATATTTAGAAGGATCTGACCAATATCGTGGTTGGTTTAACTCTTCATTATCGACAGCAGTTGCTGTAACAGGTAAGGCGCCATATAAAGGCGTACTAAGCCATGGTTTCGTATTAGATGGTGAAGGCCGTAAAATGAGTAAGTCGATTGGAAACATCGTCGTACCGAAGAAAATTATGGATCAATTAGGCGGAGATATTTTACGCTTATGGGTATCTTCTGTTGACTATCAATCTGACGTACGTATTTCGGATGATATTTTAAAACAAGTAGCAGAAGTGTATCGTAAAATCCGTAACACATTCCGTTTCTTATTAGGAAACTTAGACGACTTTAAGCCAAGTGAAAATACAGTAGCTGTAGCTGAACTTCGTGAAGTAGATCGTTACATGTTAGTGAAATTAAATGACTTAATTACAAAAGTAAAAGAAGCATATGAGACATACGACTTCGCTGCTGTATATCATGCAATTCATAACTTCTGTACAATTGATTTAAGTTCATTCTACTTAGACTTTGCAAAAGACATTTTATACATTGAAGGTGCGAACCATGAAGATCGTCGTGCAATTCAAACTGTATTATATGATGTTCTTGTTGCATTGACGAAACTTGTAACACCAATCTTACCGCATACAGCTGATGAAGTATGGCCATACATTCCAGGTGTAACAGAAGAAAGTGTACAATTAACTGATATGCCAGAAGCTGTACAATTAGATGGTGCAGAAGCATTAAAAACAAAATGGGATGCATTTATGACATTGCGTGATGACGTATTAAAAGCGTTAGAAGTAGCTCGTAATGAAAAGGTAATCGGTAAGTCATTAAATGCAAGCATTACGCTATATCCAACTGCAGAAATGAAAGCTATGTTAGAGTCTATTAACGAAGACTTAAAGCAATTATTCATCGTTTCTGAGTACAAACTTGGTGGCATGATGGAAGAAGCGCCAGCAGATGCACCGAAGTATGAACATACAGCGGTTGTTGTTGTTCAAGCAACTGGTGAAACATGTGAACGTTGTTGGGTAGTTTCAGAAACAATTGGTAAAGATGCTGAACATGAAACATTATGTGAGCGTTGTGCAACGGTTGTTAAAGAAAATTATGTAAAATAATAAGGGGTGACTGCACGTAAAGTGCAGTCATTTTTTTGGTTAACAGTATATTGAAATAACTTTCACTCTCTTTCCTATGAAGGAAAAATGTGTGAGAGGTAAGCATATAAATTTCGGACACACTAATCGTACATTGCAACTGGGAGGAATGTACACGTGAATGAAATGTATATGGAAATCAAAGAAGAATTGCAATTGATGCGAAAAGAGTTACAAGAGAGGCTAGCTAAAGAGGTTATGTACAAATATAATACAGAGTTTAGCGAAGAGCTTGGGTATGAAATTAAGGAAGAGATAAAGAAAAAACTTTTATTACATGATATAAAAGAGGATTTAAAAGATGTAGAACGTGCATTATTTAAAATGGAAATAGATATGTATGGTATTTGTGAAGACACAGGGAGAGTAATGTCGGTAAAACAAATGAAAACGATGCCGACTGCACGTACCATTCATGAATTTTTCTATGAAAAAGTAAATGTATGAATGTGCACAACGATATTATATTACCTTTTTTTAATTTATTTTATTCTTCTATAAAGGTTCATTGTGAAAAGGTTGCAGCTATGCTAAAATTTTGAGGTACACTGTCTTTGTGGGGGAAATGAAAATGATATATTATGTAATAGCGTTATTCGTCATTGCCATCGATCAAATATCGAAATGGCTAATTGTAAAGAACATGGAATTGGGTACGAGTATTCCGATTATCGATAATGTATTATACATAACATCACATCGAAATAGAGGAGCTGCTTGGGGCATTTTAGAAAATAAAATGTGGTTTTTCTACATTATTACAGTCGTTTTTGTAGCATTTATCGTATTTTATATGAAAAAATATGCAAAAACAGACAAGCTTCTAGGAATTTCATTAGGTCTAATTTTAGGCGGAGCAATTGGTAATTTTATTGATCGTGTATTTAGACAAGAAGTAGTGGATTTCATTCACGTGTATATTTTCTCGTACAACTATCCAGTATTCAATATCGCTGATTCAGCATTATGTATTGGTGTTGTATTAATTATTATTCAAACATTATTAGAAGGCAAGAAAACGAAGGAGTAATTGAATGAGTGAAGTAGTACAAGTAACAGTTGCAGAAGAACAAAAAAATGAGCGAATTGATAAATTCGTTGCAGGAATAAATAATGAATGGTCACGTACACAAGTACAACAATGGATTAAAGATAACGTTGTTACAGTTAATGGAAAAGCTGTAAAAGGGAATTATAAAGTTAGAGAAAATGATGAAATTACAGTGACGATTCCTGAGCCAGAAGAGTTAGATATTCAGCCAGAAGATATGAATTTAGAAATTTATTATGAAGATGCAGATGTACTTGTTGTTAATAAGCCGCGTGGTATGGTTGTGCATCCAGCACCAGGTCATACAAGTGGTACACTTGTGAACGGTCTTATGCACCATTGTACAGACTTATCGGGCATTAACGGTGTAATGCGCCCAGGTATCGTGCATCGTATTGATAAAGATACATCAGGCTTATTAATGGTTGCTAAAAATGATATGGCACACGAATCACTTGTAAATCAACTTGTAGCAAAAACAGTAACGAGACGTTACAAAGCGATTGTACACGGTGTTATTCCGCATGATAAAGGAACGATTGATGCTCCGATTGCTCGTGATAAGAAAGAGCGTCAAAGTATGACGGTTGATGAAAATGGTAAGCATGCTGTTACGCATTTCCAAGTGTTAGAGCGATTCAAAGATTTCACACTTGTAGAATGTCGCTTAGAAACAGGGCGTACACACCAAATTCGTGTTCATATGAAATATATTGGCTATCCACTTGCAGGAGATCCAAAGTATGGACCAAAGAAAACATTAGACATGAATGGACAAGCACTTCACGCAGGTATTTTAGGATTTGACCATCCTCGTACTGGTGAATATATTCAGTTTGAGGCACCGATTCCAGAAGTGTTTGAAGATGCATTAAATATTTTACGAAAATAGTATTGACAAATCATAAGAAAACTGAGATACTGACAACAGTTAAATAATGATCCTTTAACACAGCCCCGTGAGGTTGAGAAGGTAACGGTTTGAAATACATAGGGTATGCTGTACCCTTTTTCAAAAGTCCTCTCGCACACGCTGAGAGGACTTTTTTTATACCATTACTCTCACGCAAGAAAAAAGCTTGGAGGTGTAGAGCATGCAAGAGAAAGCTGTCGTTTTAGATGACCAAATGATTCGCCGCGCTTTAACACGAATTAGTCATGAAATCGTGGAACGAAATAAAGGTGTCGATAATTGTGTTCTTGTCGGAATTAAAACTCGTGGAATTTTTATTGCACAACGTTTGGCAGAACGAATTGGTCAAATTGAAGGAAAAGAAATGGAAGTTGGAGAGTTAGACATTACGTTATATCGAGATGATTTAACACTACAATCGAAAAATAAAGAACCACTTGTAAAAGGTTCTGATATCCCTGTAGATATTACGAAGAAAAAAGTTATCCTTGTGGATGATGTATTATATACAGGCAGAACTGTTCGAGCAGCAATGGATGCTCTTATGGATTTAGGTAGACCATCACAAATCCAACTAGCGGTTCTTGTTGATAGAGGTCATCGTGAACTACCAATTCGCGCTGATTATGTAGGAAAGAATATTCCAACATCAAGTGAAGAGCGTATCGAAGTTGATTTGCAAGAGACAGATCAACAAGATCGAGTAAGCATATACGATAAGTAAAGCCCTTTTAAATGTAGTCCTGTGAGGCTGCCAAAGGGTCTTGGCTTTCATATGTCAAATTTGGCATACGAAAGTGTAGGACTCTTTGTGCACAGGCACAAAGAGTTTTTTTATTGCAAAGATTTAAACTGAAGGAGGATGTAACAATGGAACAAAAGCCAGTGTTAGACGTTAATGAAGTACCGAAACCGGGAAAATGGTTATTTTTAAGTATACAACATTTGTTCGCGATGTTTGGATCAACAGTGCTTGTTCCGTTTTTAACAGGATTGAATCCGTCAGTAGCATTAATATCAAGTGGATTAGGAACGTTAGCGTTTCTTCTTATAACGAAAGGTCAAGTACCTGCCTATCTTGGATCATCATTCGCCTTTATCGCACCGATTATAACAGCGAAAACGGCAGGGGGACCTGGAGCAGCAATGCTTGGTGGTTTGCTAGCAGGACTTGTATACATCTTAATCTCACTCGGAATTAAGAAATCAGGATCAGAGTGGATTATGAAATTACTACCACCAATCGTAGTTGGTCCAGTAGTAATGGTAATCGGGCTAGCTTTAGCACATACAGCAGTTAACATGGCGATGAATGGTGCGGATGGCAAATATAGCTTTACACACTTTTCAGTAGCATTAGTAACATTAGCAATTACAATCATATGCTCAATATTCGGAAGAGGATTTTTCAGTATCATACCAGTGTTACTTGGCATTATCGGCGGATATATTTTCGCTTACTTCCAAGGGTTAGTAGACTTAAAGCCGGTAGCTGAGGCAAAATGGTTTGTTGTACCAGATTTCACGGTACCATTTGTAACATACACACCAGAGTTTTCATGGAAGATTGTACTCTTGATGGTACCAGTTGCACTAGTAACAATTTCAGAACATATCGGACATCAAATTGTATTAGGAAATGTTATTAAAAGAGATTTAATTAAAAAACCAGGTTTACACCGTTCAATCTTCGGTGATGGAGTAGCCACATTAATCGCATCGCTAATCGGTGGACCACCGAATACAACGTATGGTGAAAACATCGGCGTGCTAGCAATTACAAGAGCGTACAGTGTATACTTATTCATCGGTTCAGCGGTATTCGCAATCATGTTCGGATTTATCGGTAAGATTTCTGCACTGATTCATTCGATCCCAACACCAGTTATGGGTGGTGTATCAATCTTACTATTCGGTGTAATCGCATCAAGCGGATTACGCATGATGGTAGACGATAAAACAGATTTAAGTGACAAACGAAACTTAATGATTGCATCAGTAATACTAGTAATCGGTATTGGTGGAGCGGTACTTCACGTAGGAGAATCATTCCAAGTAGAAGGAATGGCACTAGCAGCAATTGTAGGTGTACTGTTAAATCTACTACTACCAGAAACGAAACAAATAAAACAATCTAAGCAGATTGCTTCATAATAATAACCTTTTAATTCAGTCCTGTGAGACCGGAAAGGGTGGCTTCTTTCTTGCACCCTAGTCTCACATGACTAGGGTATTTTTATGCAAAGGTTGTTATAAAAATACAAAAGTGGTAACATAAAAATCAGAAAGATGAGGGATGACGATGAGCCATTTGTTAACGATGAGTGAATTATCGGAAGTAGAAATTTCAGAAATCCTAAAAGACGCAGAAGATTTTGCGAATGGGAAAGAGAGCAAAACGACAGAGCAAACTTTTGTTGCGAACTTGTTCTTTGAGAATAGTACGAGAACAAGATTTAGCTTTGAAGTTGCTGAGAAGAGATTAGGACTTGATGTTTTAAACTTTTCAGCTGATGCATCTAGCGTACAAAAAGGAGAAACTTTATACGATACGATAAGAACACTAGAATCAATCGGAACAAAAGCAGTGGTCATCCGCCATGAGCAAGATCGCTACTTCGATGAACTAAAAGATCAGGTAAATATCCCGATCTTAAACGCTGGAGATGGATGTGGAAACCACCCAACGCAGTGCCTACTCGACCTTCTTACAATTAAACAAGAGTTTGGAAGATTTGAAGGTTTGAAGATTGCAATAGTAGGAGATGTTCGTCATAGCCGAGTAGCACGTTCTAATGCAGAAGCATTAACGAAGCTAGGTGCAACAATTTACTTTGCAAGTCCAGAAGAGTGGAAAGATGAAGACAACACATTTGGAACATACAAACCATTAGATGAACTTGTTCCGGAAGTGGATGTAATGATGTTACTTCGTGTACAACATGAGCGTCATGATCATTATGAAACAGACATTATGAAAGAGTATCATGAGAAACACGGATTAACAGTGGAAAGAGAAAAGCGTATGAAAGAAGGAAGCATTATTATGCATCCAGCTCCTGTAAACCGAGATGTTGAAATTGCAAGTGAACTTGTTGAGTGTGAGCGTTCACGCATATTTAAACAAATGGAAAATGGAGTTTACGTAAGAATGGCTGTACTAAAACGCGCCTTACCAAATGTATTAGGAGGAATGAAACATGAATTATTTGTTTAAAGATGGTCGTTATATGAATGAAGAAGGAAAAATCGTAGCAACGGATCTTCTCGTACAAGACGGTAAAATCGCTAAGGTAGCAGAAAATATTACGGCAGATAATGCTGAAGTAATCGATGTGAACGGAAAGTTAATCGCACCTGGATTAGTAGATGTACACGTACACCTTCGTGAACCAGGTGGTGAACATAAAGAAACAATTGAAACAGGTACGCTAGCAGCGGCAAAAGGTGGATTCACAACAATTTGCGCAATGCCAAATACACGCCCAGTACCAGATTGCAGAGAACATATGGAAGACTTACAAAATCGTATTAAAGAAAAAGCGCATGTTAACGTACTACCATATGGAGCAATTACAGTACGTCAAGCGGGTTCTGAAATGACAGATTTCGAAACGTTAAAAGAACTTGGAGCATTTGCTTTCACTGATGACGGTGTAGGTGTACAAGATGCTAGCATGATGTTAGCTGCTATGAAACGTGCAGCGAAATTAAATATGGCAGTAGTTGCGCACTGTGAAGAGAATACTCTTATTAATAAAGGTTGTGTACATGAAGGGAAGTTTTCTGAGAAACACGGATTAAACGGTATCCCATCAGTATGTGAATCTGTACATATTGCAAGGGATATACTGCTTGCTGAAGCGGCAGATTGTCACTATCACGTATGTCATGTAAGTACGAAAGGATCTGTACGTGTAATACGTGATGCGAAACGCGCTGGAATTAAAGTAACAGCAGAAGTAACACCCCATCACTTAGTGTTATGTGAAGATGATATCCCATCAGCTGATCCTAACTTTAAAATGAACCCACCGCTTCGTGGAAAAGAAGATCATGCAGCATTAATTGAAGGTTTATTAGATGGAACAATCGATATGATTGCAACTGATCATGCACCGCATACAGCGGAAGAGAAAGCGCAAGGAATTGAAAGAGCACCGTTCGGAATTACTGGTTTTGAAACAGCATTCCCACTTCTATACACAAACCTTGTGAAAAAAGGAATTATTACACTAGAACAGTTAATTCAATTCTTAACAGAAAAGCCAGCTGATACATTCGGCTTAGAAGCAGGTCGCCTGAAAGAAGGTAGAACAGCTGATATTACAATCATTGATTTAGAACAAGAAGAAGAGATTGATCCAACAACATTCTTATCAAAAGGAAAAAACACACCATTCGCAGGTTGGAAATGCCAAGGATGGCCGGTAATGACAATCGTTGGTGGTAAGATCGCATGGCAAAAGGAGAGTGCATTAGTATGAAAAGACAACTTATCTTAGAAGATGGAACAGTATTAATTGGAACAGGTTTCGGAGGAGAAATCGAAAAGTCAGGTGAGGTTGTATTTACAACAGGAATGACTGGATATCAAGAAACATTATCTGATCCATCATATTGCGGTCAAATTGTAACATTCACGTACCCATTAATCGGAAACTACGGCATCAACCGTGACGATTTTGAATCGATTCACCCATCTGTAAATGGTTTAATCGTAAACGAAATTTGTGATCACCCATCAAACTTCCGTAATGAAATTTCGTTAAATGACTACTTAAAAGAAAGAAACATTCCAGGATTAGCAGGAATTGATACGAGAAAATTAACGAGAAAAATTCGTCAATACGGTACATTACGCGGACGCCTTTGTAACATGGATGCAGATGTAGAATACATCGTAAGCCAATTAAAAGCGACAGTATTTACAGACCATGTAAAACGAGTATCAACGAAAGATCCATACCCAAGCCCAGGCCGCGGACATCGTGTTGTATTAGTAGACTTCGGCATGAAACATGGTATTTTAAGAGAATTAAATAAACGTGATTGTGATGTAATTGTAGTTCCTTACAACACGACAGCTGAAGAAATTTTACGCCTTAGCCCAGATGGAATTATGTTAAGTAACGGACCTGGGGATCCAAAAGATGTACCAGAAGCAATCGAAATGTTAAAAGACATTATCGGTAAAGTTCCTTTATTCGGAATTTGCCTAGGACACCAACTATTCGCTTTAGCGTCTGGTGCGAATACAAGTAAGTTAAAATTCGGTCACCGTGGTTTAAACCATCCAGTAAAAAATCTTGCAACTGGAAAAGTAGCAATTACATCTCAAAACCATGGTTACGCAGTAGAAGAAGAATCAGTTGAAAATACAGAACTTGAAATTACACATGTTGCTTTAAATGATGGAACAGTAGAAGGTCTTCGTCATAAGAAGTTCCCAGCATTTACAGTTCAATACCATCCAGAAGCTTCAGCAGGACCAGAAGATGCAAATGATTTATTCGAAGATTTCTTAACAATGATTGAAAACTTCAAGAAAGAAGGGGAAGAGTTATGCCAAAACGCCTAGACATTAACACAATTTTAGTAATCGGATCAGGACCAATTGTAATTGGGCAAGCAGCGGAGTTTGACTACTCTGGAACACAAGCTTGTCAATCTCTTAAAGAGGAAGGTTACAAAGTAATCCTTGTTAACTCTAACCCAGCGACAATTATGACAGATACTGCAACAGCAGATAAAGTATACATTGAGCCTTTAACATTAGAATTCGTAAGCCGAATCATTCGTAAAGAACGTCCAGATGCAATCTTACCAACATTAGGCGGTCAAACAGGTTTAAACATGGCTGTTGAACTTGCAAAATCAGGCGTACTTGAAGAATGCGGAGTTGAAATTTTAGGAACAAAATTATCAGCAATCGAGCAAGCGGAAGATCGTGATTTATTCCGTACATTAATGCAAGATTTAAATGAACCAACACCACCAAGTGAAATTATTCATAACCTTGATGAAGCATATGGCTTTGTAAACGAAATTGGTTATCCAGTAATCGTTCGTCCAGCATTCACATTAGGCGGAACGGGCGGCGGAATTTGCCATAACGAAGAAGAGTTAATTGAAATCGTAACAAGTGGTTTAAAACATAGCCCAGTAACACAATGTTTATTAGAGAAAAGTATTGCTGGTTGTAAAGAAATTGAATATGAAGTAATGCGTGATTCAAATGATAACGCGATTGTAGTATGTAACATGGAAAACATCGATCCAGTTGGTGTTCATACAGGTGATTCTATCGTTGTAGCACCGAGCCAAACGCTAAGCGACCGTGAATACCAAATGTTACGTAATACTTCATTACGAATTATTCGTGCACTAGGAATTGAAGGTGGATGTAACGTTCAGCTTGCACTAGATCCATATAGCTTCCAATACTATGTAATCGAAGTAAACCCACGTGTAAGTCGTTCATCTGCATTGGCATCTAAAGCAACTGGATATCCAATTGCGAAATTAGCAGCGAAAATTGCAGTCGGCTTAACATTAGATGAAATCGTAAACCCAGTAACACAAAAAACTTACGCTTGCTTCGAGCCAGCATTAGACTATGTTGTTTCAAAAATTCCACGCTGGCCATTTGATAAGTTTGAATCAGCGAACAGAACACTTGGAACGCAAATGAAAGCAACTGGTGAGGTTATGTCAATCGGACGTAACTTAGAAGAATCATTATTAAAAGCGGTTCGTTCTTTAGAGCTTGGCATTTATCACTTAGAATTAGACCACTTAAAAGAACTTGATAAAGAAACAATGAAAAAACGCATTATTAAAGCAGATGATGAGCGACTGTTTATCGTAGCAGAAGCAATTCGTCAAGGTGTAACGAAAGAAGAGATTAACGAATGGTGTGAAATGGACTTCTTCTTCTTACAAAAAGTTGAAAACATCGTAAATATGGAACGCGAAGTAAAAGCGAATGTAGGAAATATGGAAGTACTACAAACTGCAAAAGAAATGGGCTTCAGCGATCACTACATCGCAGCAGCTTGGAACAAAACGGAGCGCGAAATTTACGATATGCGTAAAGAAAATAATATGACGCCAGTATTCAAAATGGTAGATACTTGTGCGGCAGAGTTTGAATCTGCAACACCGTATTACTACAGCACATACGCTGATGAGAACGAATCAATTGTAACAGATCGTAAGAGTGTAGTAGTTCTAGGATCTGGTCCAATCCGCATTGGTCAAGGTGTTGAGTTTGACTATGCAACAGTTCACTCAGTATGGGCAATTAAAGAAGCTGGATATGAAGCAATTATTATTAACAATAACCCAGAAACTGTTTCAACAGACTTCAGTATTTCTGACAAATTATACTTTGAACCATTAACGATTGAAGATGTAATGCACATCATCGATTTAGAAAAACCAGAAGGTGTTATCGTTCAGTTCGGTGGACAAACGGCAATTAACTTAGCGGCAAAATTAGAAGAACATGGTGTGAAGATTTTAGGAACATCACTTGAAGACTTAGACCGTGCAGAAGATCGTGATAAATTCGAAGCTGCTTTAACAAAACTTGGTATCCCACAACCAGTTGGTAAAACAGCAACGACTGTAGAACAAGCGGTAGCAATCGCAGAAGAAATTGGTTACCCAGTATTAGTAAGACCATCTTACGTACTAGGTGGACGTGCGATGGAAATCGTATATCGTCAAGAAGAACTACTGCACTACATGAAAAATGCAGTTAAAGTTCACGCAGATCACCCAGTATTAATCGACCGTTACATGGTCGGTAAAGAAATTGAAGTAGATGCAATTTCAGACGGTGAGAATGTATTCATTCCAGGTATTATGGAACATATTGAACGCGCTGGAGTTCACTCTGGTGACTCAATTGGAGTATATCCGCCACAAAGCTTATCTGAAAAATTAAAAGAACAAATCATTGAACATACTATTGCACTTGGAAAAGGATTAAACATTGTTGGATTACTAAATATCCAGTTTGTAGTATTCAAAGATCAAGTGTACGTAATTGAAGTAAATCCACGTGCGAGCCGTACAGTACCATTCTTAAGTAAAATTACAGGTGTACCAATGGCAAACGTTGCAACGAAAGTTATTTTAGGGCAAAACCTAGTAGAGCAAGGATACGGAACGGGTTATCACCCAGAAGAGAAAGAAGTATATGTAAAAGCTCCGGTATTCTCATTCGCGAAACTACGCTCAGTTGATACAACATTAGGACCTGAAATGAAATCAACAGGGGAAGTAATGGGTAAAGATTTAACGCTTGAAAAAGCATTATACAAAGGGTTAGTTGCTTCAGGAATTAACATCCCAACGCACGGATCAGTAATCATTACTGTAGCGGATAAAGATAAAGAAGAAGCAATGGAAATTGCAAAACGTTTCCACGAAATCGGCTATAACTTATTAGCAACAGCTGGAACAGCACAATCGTTAGCAGAGCAAAACATTCCAGTGCAAGTTGTTAATAAAATTGATTCTGAAGAATACAACTTACTTGATATTATCCGTCAAGGAAAAGCACAGTTTGTAATCAATACATTAACAAAAGGCAAACAACCAGCGCGTGATGGTTTCCGCATTCGCCGTGAATCAGTAGAAAATGGTGTGGCTTGCTTAACATCACTTGATACAACGAGAGCAATCTTACGAGTATTAGAATCTATGACATTCTCAGCTCATTCAATGAAAGAAATTACGCAAACAAAGCGTCACGAGGTGGTACATGCATGATGCAAAAGCAAAATATGATCGTCGTTAATCAAAAAGAAATCGCAAAAAACATTTACGAATTAGTGCTTCAAGGAACTTTAGTACAGCAAATGAACGAACCAGGGCAGTTTGTACACATTAAGGTGGCAGAGGGCATTGCGCCCCTTCTGCGCCGCCCGATTAGTATTTGTAATGTAGATCAAGAGAAGAACGAATTTACAATGCTATATCGTGCAGAAGGACAAGGGACAAAAACATTAGCAACTAGAAAACAAGGTGAAATGGTAGACGTACTAGGACCGTTAGGACACGGTTTTCCTGTAGAAGAAGCAGAAGCTGGTCAAACAGCATTACTAGTAGGCGGGGGAATTGGTGTACCACCACTTTATGAATTATCACAGCGCCTCGTTGCAAAAGGTGTACGCGTAATTCACATCTTAGGTTTTCAAACGAAAGATGTTGTTTTCTATGAAGAAAAATTTGCAGAACTTGGTGATACGTACGTTGCGACAGTAGACGGTACACACGGTACAAAAGGATTTGTCACAGATGTAATTGATCATTACGGAATTGACTTTGATATTCTTTATTCGTGTGGTCCGTTAGCGATGCTTCGTGCATTAGAAGGACGTTACAAAGAGAAAAAAGCCTATATTTCATTAGAAGAACGTATGGGCTGTGGTATTGGAGCTTGTTTCGCATGTGTATGCCACTTACAAGAAGATCCAAGTGGACATTCTTACAAGAAGGTGTGTAGCGACGGACCAGTATTTCCAATCGGGGAGGTTGTACTATGAACAGATTGCAAGTTGAATTACCGGGATTATCATTAAAAAATCCAATTATACCAGCATCTGGATGCTTTGGGTTTGGTCGTGAATATGCACAGTTTTACGATTTAAGTGTACTAGGATCAATCATGATTAAAGCGACGACAGAACAACCACGCTATGGAAATCCTACGCCTCGTGTTGCTGAAACACCGGGCGGCATGTTAAATGCAATCGGACTTCAAAACCCAGGATTAGAAAAAGTAATGAATTCTGAATTACCATGGTTAGAACAATTTGATCTTCCAATCATTGCAAACGTTGCAGGTTCACAAGCTGAGGATTACGTAGCGGTTGCAAAGGAAATTTCTAAAGCGCCTAATGTCCATGCACTAGAATTAAATATTTCTTGTCCAAACGTAAAAACAGGTGGTATCGCCTTTGGTACAAACCCTGAAATTGCTGCTGATTTAACGAAGCGAGTAAAAGAGGTTTCTGAAGTACCTGTATACGTGAAGTTGTCACCGAACGTGGCAAACATTGTGGAAATTGCAAAAGCGATTGAAAATGCAGGTGCAGATGGTTTAACGATGATTAATACATTGCTTGGTATGCGTCTAGATTTAAAAACAGCTAAACCAATTTTAGCAAACCGTACAGGCGGATTATCAGGTCCTGCGATTAAGCCAGTAGCAATTCGTATGGTACATGAAGTAAGTCAAGCGGTTAACATTCCAATTATCGGAATGGGCGGTATTGAAACAGCGGAAGATGTAATTGAATTCTTCTACGCTGGCGCAAGCGCAGTTGCAGTAGGTACAGCGAACTTTATCGATCCGTTCGTATGTCCGACAATTATTGAAGAGTTACCAGCATTACTAGATGAATTAGGATTTGATCACATTTCGGAATGTCAAGGAAGGAGCTGGAAGCAAACATGTCACAGTCGTTAATCGTTGCACTAGATTTTCCGGGGAAACAAGATGTAGAACAATTCTTGCGCCACTTTGAAGGGGAAGAGTTATTTGTCAAAGTTGGTATGGAGTTATTTTATAAAGAAGGCCCTGCAATTATTACGTACTTAAAAGAAAAAGGACATAAGATTTTTCTAGATTTAAAACTTCATGATATTCCAAATACAGTAAAAAGCGCTATGCGTAGCCTAGCTAGTCTAGATGTAGATATGGTAAATGTTCATGCTGCTGGGGGAAGCAGCATGATGAAAGCTGCGATTGAGGGATTAGAGGAAGGTAAGCAAGAAGGAAAAGAGAGACCGATTTGTATTGCAGTTACACAACTAACAAGCACTTCGGAAGCTATGATGAAAAAAGAGATCGGCATTGAGAAAACGTTAGAAGAAGCGGTTGCTCATTATGCAAAATTAACGAAAGAAAGTGGACTTGATGGCGTTGTTTGCTCAACGCTTGAAGTTCCAAAATTACGTGAAGTATGCGGAGATGAATTTGTAACAGTAACACCGGGGATTCGTCTTGCAAGCGATGATGTAAATGACCAGGTGCGCGTAGCAACACCGAAACGTGCGAGGGAACTTGGCTCAAGCTACATCGTAGTTGGACGTAGTATTACAAAAGCAGAAAATCCGCTTGAAGCGTATAAAACAGTAAAACAACAGTGGGAAGGTGTAACAGTATGAAAAAAGAAATCGCATCGCATTTATTAGAAATTGGAGCAGTATTTTTACAACCGAATGATCCATTTACATGGTCTTCAGGTATGAAATCACCAATTTATTGTGATAACCGTTTAACTTTATCTTATCCGAAAGTACGTCAAGCAATTGCAGCTGGATTAGAAGAGTTAATTAAAGAGCACTTCCCAACTGTAGAAGTTATTGCAGGAACAGCAACTGCTGGTATTGCGCACGCTGCATGGGTAAGCGATCGTATGGATTTACCAATGTGCTACGTACGTAGTAAAGCAAAAGGTCACGGTAAAGGGAACCAAATCGAAGGAAAAGCTGAAAAAGGTCAAAAAGTAGTAGTAGTAGAAGACTTAATTTCAACTGGCGGTAGTGCAATTACATGTGTAGAAGCACTTCGCGAAGCTGGCTGTGAAGTATTAGGAATCGTATCAATCTTCACATATGAGCTAGAAGCAGGAAAAGAAAAGCTAGAATCAGCTAACGTAGCATCATATTCTTTAAGTGATTACAGTGCATTAACTGAAGTTGCAGCAGAAAAAGGTATGATCGGACAAGCTGAAACGAAAAAATTACAAGAGTGGCGTAAAGATCCAGCTAACGAAGCTTGGATCACAGCGTAACACGAAAAAAGACGACTGCGGGGGAACGCGGTCGTCTTTTTATATCACTGTTAAAACTTCATGTAAAGAGCATATAGTAGGAATATTGTACTTGAGTTGCGAGTTATCCCGATTTAACCATATCCCTTGCATTCCAGCTGCTGTACTACTAATTGCATCAGTCTCTAATCGATCGCCAATATAATAGCAATCTTTCATTTCAAGATTCAATTGTAATACGGCTCTGTGAAACATTTCAATGTTTGGTTTTGATACCCCAATTTCACTAGAAGTAAAAATATATTTGAAATACTGTAGAATGTTTAAGGCTGTTAATTTTTCGATTTGTTGTTCATATTCACCATTACTAATGATACCTAGTGAGTGTCCTCTTTGCTGTAAGCTTTGTAATGTATAGAGTACATCTTCAAACAGGGTCCAGTTTTTCTTATATAGTTCTATATATTGATTGAATCTATGCTGAGATTCTTTGGGTGATAGGTTTACTCCATATGTTTTAAATAAATGATACATTCGCATTAATTGTTGTTCTTGAAAAGATAATTCCCTGGATAAAAATTTGTTGAAATATTCTTCTGATAATTCATGCCAGACTTCTGTTGCCTCTAATTCATTGCCTGAAAGAAATAGTATTATATATTTGAAAAAAATCAATAATACCATTTCTTTCAGCAGCCTCATAATCAAGTAAAGTTCCATCAATATCAAAGAAAATCATATTCTTGTCTCCTTGCCAACAACTATTTAGCGTTTTCAGCAACCTCATATCCTTTCACAAACAATAGCGTCATATAAGAAACAAGAAATGAGAAGATGCTGTACATGCCAACCCAAAAGAAAAATTTTGGAGTAAAGGCGATAACACCTATTATTAAAAAACTAGCAAACGTTACAATCGGCATTACGTAATACGTTTTCGTTTTGCGTGTTCCAATAACAGATACGATAAAGATAAATAACGGACAAATTAATAAGACGAAAATCAATTCATTCATAGGTATGTCCCCTTTTCTAATTGCAGTAATCTGTTTCTTATAAACGTTTTGAAATAATTACTCTCCTAATATAATTTCGCTAAGTAATAACGAATCCCTCTTGAAAACTGACAATTCATGATGAATTTTACAAGCAAAAAACGTAAGCAAGAGAACACTTGCTTACGCTATAGAATAAACATCGCAACAATCGTGGTGACAATTAAGCCAATCATAACTGGTAAAAAGTTTCGACGTGCAAGTTCAAATGGATCGACTTTACAAATCGCAGCGGCAGGAATAAGTGCCCAAGGAATTAACGTCCCGCCCCCGGTCCATATAGCTGCAATTTGCCCGAGTGCTGTTAATGTAGCTGTTCCATGGCCAAGTGCTGTTCCGAAAAGATTGGCAATGGAACCAGCAAGTGATATACCTGAAAAACCTGATCCATCTAAGCCGGTAATGACACCAACGATAGTTAATGTCCCTGCCGATACATATTGATTTAAAGGAACAGTTTGAGATAAAGCGATGCCTAAGTCGTTAATGATTCCGTGTGAACCTTTCGGTAAATAGTCCCCGATAATTTTCACAAAGCCACTATCTCCTAAATAAAAGAGTGCAGCGATAGGAATAACTGGTCCGAAAATTTTAAAGCCAAATTGGAGCCCTTCTATAAAGTAATCGGTCGTTTTATTCAGTCCATTACCTTTGTAGGCGATGAGAGAAATGATGATAATCATAATAACAGTTGTTCCGCCGATAAGTGCAGTTGCGTCGCTTCCTTGTAGTTTAAATTGAATCATGCAAAGGATATCGATGGCATATACGATCGGAATACAAATAGCGAGCCATTTTTTTGTCCGAGTAGATAATGAAGTGAGCGTTTTAGAAGACGTAGTTGATGAAATAGACTCTTGTATAGATAAGCCTGTATGAAACTCTTTTCGTAAGAAGAAAAAAGCGACGGAAGTTGTCACAATGCCCATAACAATTACGAGAGGAACACTGGCAGAAACAACGCTAGAAACAGGAAGACCAGCAGCGTCCGCGGTTAATTTTGGTGCGCCTTGTATAACGAAGTCGCCGGATAAAGCAATCCCATGACCGAATAAGTTCATAGCAATTGCCACTCCAATTGGCGGAAGGCCGACACGTACAGCAACCGGTAATAAAATAGCTCCCATTAAGGCAACAGCTGGAGAAGGCCAAAAGAAGAAAGAAATTGTCATCATCAAAAGACCGATAATCCAGTAGGCGAGGGTAGGGGTACGAATCATCTTTGTAAATGGTGAAATCATTGTATCATTTATGCCAGTATGAACGAGTAAATTGCTCATGGATACGATAATGGAAATGATTAATATAGTTGGTAATAGCTCAGTAATAGCGTAAATAAAACTTTGAAAAATGCCGCTAACGGCAAGAGGGATAGAACTTGTAGCAGTTAATGCTAATAAAAAGATGAAAACGATACAAATAATCGTCGTATCCTTTCGGAAAATAAAAAAGGTAATAATGGTGAGTAAACAAATAACATAGAGAGCGTGTAATAGCGTTAATTCAACTCCCATAACATTCACATCCTTAGGCAATCGTGTAGTTTATTGTATGAAAGTAGGGAAAGTATGTGAGTATAAGAAACAGAAAAAAGGTAAAATTTCATGTACTGTAATGGTAAGAATAAAAAATGGATGTTAAAATACAATTAATCCTAAAAATGGAATGAAAGGAGGGCTTATGCGCAAAATAATTGGGTTTTGGGGCTTTATCCTCTCTTGTAGTCTATTAAGCATTTTAAATTTGTTTACAAGCAATGAATGGATCAGTATTATACCTGTTTTTGGGTTTGTACTTATACTTTTATATAACTGGGATGATATGAAACAATATAGCAAGAAAAGTATTGGAATTATGATAGGTATCATCGTTGTTTGTTCATTATTCGTAGGAGTTATTTTAATAGAGGGTCAGAAACAAATGGAGAAAATGTCTATTTTTCAAGAATGGATGTCGTCTGCAAAAAGTCTTTATATTGTAATTGTAGTAGTTATTTTTCTAAGAATTGTTATAAGCATAGCAAGTTACATATTAAAGGAGAAGTAGAATGGGGGAGTACGAATGAGAGAGAAAATAGGATATTATGGTGTGCTCGTTTGTTTACTATTATCAGTTATTTCAGGGCAATTTTTTAAAAGTGAATGGGTACCAGTTATATTATGTATAGGAGTATTGATTTTTGCTCCTATGTATCGCTGGGATGAGTGGAAAGCATATAGCCGAAAAAAGAAAATTGTATTCAGTATTGAGTTTGTCATGATAATTAGTACGATTCCGTTTTTGTTACTGAAGGGAAATGAGATAATAGATGGAATTGTAATGTTTCAAGGGTGGTTATTTATTGCGAAATTGCTATATTTAATTTGCATTTTAATGTTGGTAGCGGTAGTCACTAAAACAGTAAATGAAAAGCTATTCGTTAATGAATAGAAGAAAGTGCCACCTTATCTGGTGGCACTTTCTTACTTTATTGAATGAGCTTTCTGCATCTTCTTAATTAAACGAATTTGTCCGCGATGATTGATTTCATCTTCAAATACGTGAAACCATTTAAAATAGTTATTTGCTTGTTTGTCATACCAAAAGTCTGTCGTTTTAAACAGCCATTCATCAGGTAACGATTGGAATGTTTCAATTGTTTTGGAACGTACTTCTTGTAATGTATCAATATAAAATTCTATAGAGTTTCCTTTTATTTTCTCACGTCCAAGAGCTTCTAACTCGAGGCCAGGTAACCATCTTTCTAGTTCGGCCTCCGTTGGTTCGCGGTCTTCAAAAGTATGAATCTGGTAGTAAAATTCAACAGCAGCCATGTGATATAATAGCATGCCGATTGAATTTGCTTCCTCGTTATATAAATAATCAAGTTCTTCCATTGTTAAATCTTCCACCGCTTGCATTGTTGTATAGCGAGCGTAATTCATCATGGAAACTAGTTTGGAAAATTCAGGATGTAAACCATCTATTTTATCGATTACAAAGTTCAATTACAATTCCCCCTCTTGAAACGAATACTCCAGAGAAGGAATTCTATGTGCAGAGAAAAAATCCTGTTGAAAATTTCAAAATATTAACAAGGGATTACAATTAGTTCTCTATTTGATTTTGTAATAACTTCATATCCGTCTTTTGTAATGACAATATCATCTTCAATTCTACAACCGCCCCAGTTCGGTATGTAAATACCTGGTTCAACTGTAACGACCATACCCTCTTCTAAAGTAGCCTTACTTTCTTGGGATAGGCGGAGAGGTTCATGAATTTCTAATCCAAGACCATGACCAGTAGAATGTCCAAAATATTGACCGTATCCATGCTCAGTAATGTAGTTTCTCGTTATATCATCGATACGTTTTGCAGTTTCTCCAGGCTTAATCGCTTCAGTCCCGCGTTTTAATGCTTCAAGTACAATATTGTATATCTTTTTGAATTCTTCTGATGGTTCCCCGATTACTACAGTACGTGTTATATCGGAACAATATCCGTCGTAAAGTGCACCGAAATCTAATGTAACGATGTCGCCTCGTTCAATTATTTTATTTGATGCAACTCCATGTGGAAGGGAAGAACGAACACCAGAAGCTACAATAATTTGAAATGATGAAGATGCAGCACCTTTTTTTCGCATGAAAAATTCTAATTCATCTCGTACAGTATTTTCACTTATTCCTGGTTTTAGAAACGTAAGAATGTGGTGAAATGCTTCGTCCGCAATATTAGCTGCAATTTTCATTGTTTCTATTTCAGGCGTGTCTTTAATGATACGAATATTTTCGATAATTTCGCACACTTGAATCATTTCCGCCTGTACGTACTTTTGCAAGTTTTTATATTGTTGCAATGTCATGTTGTTTTCTTCAATTCCGAGTTTTTGAATGTTTAATTTTGATACTTGATTTGCAACTTCTTCCTCTAAATTTCCTTTATGCATAATAATTTCAGCATCTTTTATTTGTGATTTTGCTTGATCTACATAGCGGAAATCTGTTATAAAAACAGCTTTATCCGCAGAGATTAAGACGGCGCCAGCACTACCTGTAAAGCCTGTTGCATATTGGCGGTTTTCTTTTTTTGTAATAAGTAACCCGTCAATTTCATAGTTTTGTAGTTGGTTTTGGATTTTATTCATTTTTAAAGTCATGTTAATTCCTCCTATTCACAGTATTGAATAAAGCAAATAGCGTGCCAAAATGTATATTTGAAGAAAGGATAAGAACTACATATATTTAAGTTGAAGTGAAAAAATAGCTAGCCACTTGTAGGAGACAGGTCATTTATAAATAATTGGTAGGGATGAAGAAACATTGATTTGAGTCGTGCTTTATATACATACTGTAAAAAAATTTATACAGGTATGGAATAACACTGTCAATCTTTTTGACAATATATAAAATGACAAAAGAAAGATATTACGAACTAATGGAAAAGAATAAAAAATGCGCTGCTTATAAGCAACGCATTTTTTTATTTAAGCTTTTAATTTCATTACAGTATCAGCATCGGGTGTTACATAAACAGTTTGCTGATTGTCGTACGTAACAAAACCAAGTTTTGCACCACTCGGTTTTTTCACATGGCGTATTTTGGTGAAATCAACAGGTACAGAGCTAGACTCTTTTGCTTTACTGTAATAAGCAGCAATTTTGGCAGCTTCTAGTAAAGTTTCTTCAGCAGGTTCTAAAGAACGAATGACAACGTGAGAACCAGGTATGTCTTTCGTATGTAACCAAATTTCATCACGGCGGGCAAATTTCGTTGTTAAATAATCATTTTGTTTATTGTTTTTACCGACGAAAATCTCTGTGCCATCACTTGCTACATATTTATCTAATACTGGTTTAGTAGGCTTTTTCTTTCCGTTTTTCGTTTTACGATTGCGCATATAACCTTCTTCAGCTAATTCCTCACGAATTTCTTCAATATCTTTTGAAGAAGCAGCTTCCATTTGTTGAAGTAAGCTATCGAAATAAAGAATTTCTTCCTTTGTTTTTTCGATTTGTTCTTCTACAACAACAACTGAATTTTTCGCTTTTTGGTACTTTTGGAAATAGCGTTGTGCATTTTCAGATGGCGTTTTTAAAGGATCTAATGCGATCTTTACAGTTCCACCACTTTCATCATAATAGTTAACGACTTCAATATCTTTATCGCCTTTTTTCAAAGCGTACATATTGGCTGTAAGTAGTTCTCCAAATAGTTGATATTTATCTGCTTTTCCAGCATCTTGTAATGTTTTTTCTAGTTTAATGAGTTTTTTCTCATTTTTATTTTTTTCGTTTTGCATAAAGCGCTCTAAATCATGAGCTTGTTGTTTTACACGGTCACGCTCTGCTTTTCCAAAAAAGAAACGGTCTAGCAATTCACTAACAGATGAGAATGTCTTGTCTTCTCCAGCTAAGTGCGCAAGAGGGAAAAGATAAAAGAATTCTTTCCCATTTGAAGTAGTCATTGTTGGTGAATATGTATGAGTTAATAATGGTTTTTGTATGGAGAAAAATGCGTCAGCTAATGCTTTTTCATTTACCATACCTGCTTTTTTCACTACTTCTTTTGCGAATAACGGTGATATTCCGGTAAAGGTTCCGACTAGCTGTTTATCCATGTTTCCAGATAGAAAGTCTAGCGGTCTAATAAATTCATCATTTGTTTCGATCTGAAGTGGGTTAATTTTATGTTGTGCTGGTGGTGCAATATATTCAGCTCCAGCGTATACAGTTCGATGTCGGTTTACTGCTAAGGAAACGTGTTTTAAGCTATCTAAAATATTGTTTGTTTTTGTGTCTACTAAAATGATGTTACTATGTCGTCCCATAATTTCAATTACTAATGTTTTTAGCGATTCATCACCAATTTCATTTCTGCTACGAACGGTAATTTGAATAATACGCTCTAAATCAATTTGTTCAATTTTTTCAATGAATCCACCTTCTAAATGCTTACGAAGAAGCATACAGAACATTGGCGGAAGTGCAGGTGAATCATAATTTTGATTTGTTAAGTGTAAACGTGCATATGTCGGATGAGCGGAAAGAATCAGTTTTTGATTTTTTCCGTTTGCTCGAATATGTAATAAAATCTCGTATTTTGAAGGTTGATATATTTTTGAAATTCTTCCCGTGTAAAGAGAATTTGCAATTTCATGTGTAATCGCTCTTGTAAATAATCCATCGAATGCCATAAATGAACACTCCTTTCTAACTAAAAGTTAATTATAGCATTTTTTTGGACGAGGCTGAATAAGCTTTCAATAGAGTATGTCTGGAATCAGGAGGTCGATAGCAGGATGAACTGGTATGGAATGCGTGCACATGAAGTGGAAGAAAGAACGAATACGAATGTGAAGGTTGGACTTACAGAGAAAGAAGCAGAAGGGCGAATAAAAAAATTTGGTACAAATGAACTAGATGAAGCAAAGAGGCCTTCTGCACTAATGGTATTTTTGGCACAATTTAAAGATTTTATGGTGCTTGTTTTGTTTGGTGCAACAATCGTTTCGGCTTTTTTAGGGGAATACATTGATTCTATTGCGATTGTGGCAATTGTTATTATCAATGGTATTCTCGGATTTTTTCAAGAAAGAAAGGCTGAAAAGTCCTTGGAAGCTTTAAAAGAGCTAGCCGCCCCACAAGTAACTGTACTGCGAAATGGAAAGTGGATAAAGGCACCGTCTAAAGCACTCGTTTTAGGTGATGTTATTAAATTTTCTAGTGGCGATCGTATTGGAGCTGATGTACGTCTTGTTGAGGCGTCGAGTTTATATATTGAAGAATCAGCTTTAACAGGAGAGTCAGTTCCAGTGCAGAAGAAAGTAGAAGCGTTGCAAGGGCAAGATGTTTCAATTGGTGATCAAAAAAATATGGCTTTTATGGGTACGATGATTACACGAGGGTCTGGAACAGGAGTCGTTGTAGCAACGGGTATGAATACAGCGATGGGCCAAATTGCAAATATGTTGCAAAATGCAGAGCAAATGGAAACACCATTGCAAAGAAGATTAGAGCAACTTGGAAAAATATTAATTATTGTAGCTCTTATTTTGACAGCGCTTGTCGTGTTAGCTGGTGTGTATCAAGGGAATGAAGTATATCATATGTTTTTAGCTGGCGTGTCGCTAGCTGTTGCTGCTATTCCAGAAGGGTTACCAGCAATCGTTACAGTAGCTTTATCGCTTGGTGTACAGCGTATGATAAAAAAGAGAGCAATTGTAAGGAAGTTACCAGCAGTAGAAACGTTAGGCTGTGCTTCTGTCATATGCTCTGATAAAACAGGAACGATGACGCAAAACAAAATGATGGTAACACATATGTGGTCAGGTGGAGAATTGTGGAAAGTGACAGGCCAAGGGTATGAACCTAATGGCTCTTTTATGAAAGGTGAAAAAGAAGTGAATCCAGCTAAGACGAAATCACTTTATCAACTACTTACATTTGGTTCGCTATGTAATAACGCAAATATTATTCAAAAGAAAAAGGCGTATGTATTAGATGGAGATCCAACTGAGGGGGCGCTTGTAGCTGCAGCAATGAAAGCGGGGATAACGCGTGAGGCGCTGAAAGGGAAATTTGAAATTATTCGTGAATTTCCGTTTGATTCAACTCGAAAAATGATGAGTGTTATTGTACGAGATCGAGAGGGGAAAAAGTTTGTCGTTACGAAGGGAGCACCAGATGTCCTTCTGCAAATGAGTCAAACGATTTTATGGGGGGATAAGCAGCAACCATTAAGTGAGTTGTATAGAAAAGAAGTACAGGCGGCTATTCATAGCTTAGGTAGTCAAGCACTTCGAACAATTGCAGTTGCTTTTAAGCCTTTAAAAGTAACAGACTCAATTGAACATGAAAGAGACGTTGAAAAAGATTTTATGTTAGTTGGAATACAAGGAATGATTGATCCGCCAAGACCAGAAGTAGAGCAGGCAGTAAAAGAGTGCAGAGAAGCTGGTATTCGAACAGTGATGATTACAGGTGATCATAAAGTGACTGCAATGGCGATTGCAGAACAATTAAGCATTTTACCACCAGGTGGACGCGTTGTTGAAGGGGTAGAACTCGCAACTATGGATGTAGAAGAATTAGAAAATGTTGTAGAAGATACGTATGTATTTGCTCGTGTATCACCAGAACATAAATTAAAAATTGTTAAGGCGTTGCAAAATAAAGGACATATAGTGGCGATGACAGGTGATGGAGTAAACGATGCTCCAGCTATAAAAACTGCGGATATTGGGATAGCGATGGGAATTACAGGGACAGATGTTGCGAAAGAAGCTTCTTCTCTTGTATTGCTGGACGATAATTTCGCTACGATAAAATCAGCAATTAAAGAAGGTAGAAATATATACGAGAACATACGTAAGTTTATTCGTTATTTATTAGCATCGAACGTTGGAGAAATTTTGGTCATGTTATTTGCCATGTTACTTGCACTACCGCTGCCGATGGTTCCAATTCAAATTTTATGGGTGAATTTAGTTACTGACGGTTTACCGGCGATGGCGTTAGGTTTGGATAAGGCCGAGGGAGACGTGATGAAGAGAACGCCGCGTCATCCGAAAGAAGGGGTATTTGCTAGAGGGCTTGCCTGGAAAATTATAAGTCGTGGCTTTCTAATTGGGGCAGTGACGCTAGTAGCATTTATTATTGCGTATAATCAACATCCAAATGAACTGAAATATGCACAAACTGTAGCGTTTGCAACATTGGTACTTGCTCAGCTGATTCATGTATTTGATTGCCGAAGTGAGCATTCTGTTTTCCACCGTAATCCGTTTGGAAATGTGTATTTAGTAGGAGCGGTTATCATTTCATTACTACTCATGCTAGTCGTTATATATTATCCACCGTTACAACCGATTTTTAGCACGATGCCAATACAAGCGAGAGATTGGTTGTTAATTGGAGGTTTATCGTCAATTCCGACCTTCTTATTAGTAGGCTCTTTATTAACAGGGAAAAAGGGGAAGAAGGAAAAGCCAATATTATATAAGAAGGGATTAAACTTGAAATAGTCAATGATATGAAAATGTGATATAATTTACAGAAGGTAGTAGAGCCTTGTCTCTATTACCTTTTTCATTGAGTTATTTCATGGCTTGGATGTGATAAAAAATGATTTGTAGTATGACAGGGTTTGGAAGATCGAAAGTAGAGAGTGATACTTTTCAAATTACAGTAGAAATGAAATCGGTGAACCACCGTTTTCTAGAGATGAGTATTCGACTACCGAAGCAAATGACGGTATTTGAAGACAAAATTCGTAAAATAATTGCACAGCAAGTTCGCCGTGGACGTATTGAAGTGTCTATTAGTATAGCGGGTGAAGGGCTTGTTGAAAGAAAATTAAGTGTGAATTGGTCGCTTCTTGAGCAGTACCAATCGATTATGGAAGATATAAAAGGAAAATTTCAATTACAAGATTCTATTACACTCGAGCAATTAATGGCAATGCCAGAAGTAACAGCGATTGAAGAGGTAGAAAACGTAAATGAACAATTTGAGAACAGTTTATATGAGGCTGTTCGCCAAGCTGCTCATATGTTAAAAACGATGAGAGATGGCGAAGGAGAACGATTACATAAAGATATAGCGTATCGCTTACAAGAGATTCATAATTGTGTAAATGCTATTATTCCGCATGCACCAATTGTTACACAAAAATATCGTGAAAGATTAGAAAATCGCTTAAAGGAATTACATAATCAAGATCTAGATGAACAAAGATTGCTAACAGAAGTTGCAATCTTTGCTGAGCGTTGTGATATTCACGAAGAGTTAGTTCGTTTGCAAAGTCATTTAGAACAATTCCGTGAAACACTGCAGATTGAAGAGCCTGTTGGAAGGAAAATGGATTTCATCGTGCAAGAGATGCATAGAGAAATTAATACGATTGGTTCTAAGGCAAATGACTTAACAATTTCAAAATATGTTGTAGAAATGAAAAATAACCTTGAAAAAATTCGTGAACAAGTACAAAATATTGAGTAGCTTTCAAAAAATATATAAAGTTATACGTGGTGGAGAAATCGGATAGACTTACTAGGAGGCGCAAACTATGGCCATGCGGTTTTTAAATATTGGATACGGAAATATTGTATCTGCTCATCGAATTATTGCTATTGTAAGTCCGGAGTCAGCTCCTATTAAACGAACAGTACAGGAAGCACGCGAACATAATGCTTTGCTTGATGCTACGTATGGGAGAAAAACAAGGGCGGTTATTGTTATGGATGATGGGCATGTTGTATTAAGTCCAATTCAGCCAGAGACGATTGCACATCGTTTGAATAATAAAGAAGAGTTAAGTGAGGAAGGGTAGGTTTTACATATTTATGAGAAGTAGAAGAGGATTGCTCATCGTTCTTTCAGGACCTTCTGGGGTTGGTAAAGGAACGGTTCGAAAAGAGCTGTTTAGTCATGAGGATACACGTTTTCAGTACTCCATTTCAGTAACGACACGTAAGCCACGTGAAGGTGAAGTGGATGGTGTGGATTATTTCTTTAAAGAGAGAGAAGAATTTGAGGAAATGATTCGTAATGAAAAATTACTTGAGTGGGCTGAGTTCGTAGGTAATTATTACGGAACACCAATTGACTATGTTGAAAAAACATTACAAGAAGGAAAAGATGTATTCTTAGAAATTGAAGTGCAAGGAGCAATTCAAGTTAAGAAAGCTTTCCCAGAAGGTGTATTTATTTTCTTAGCACCTCCAAGTTTATCTGAACTAAAGAACCGAATTGTCGGTCGTGGTACAGAAACTGAAGATGTTATTGAAAATCGTTTAACGGTAGCGAAAGAAGAAATTGATATGATGGACGCTTACGACTACGTTGTAGAAAACGACCAAGTTGAACTAGCTTGTGAAAGAATTAAAGCAATTGTGGTTGGCGAACATTGCCGCCGCGAAAGAGTAGCAAAATATTATAAAGAAATGACGGAGGGTCTATAATTATGTTAAATCCATCAATTGATTCATTATTAACAAAAATCGATTCTAAATATACACTTGTAACAGTGGCTGCAAAACGTGCGCGCGAAATGCAACTTGCTAATAACTGTGTTGTAGAAAAACCAGTTTCTCATAAATGTGTAGGTAAAGCATTAGAAGAAATCGATATGGAAGCGTTAAGCTACGTACCAAGTGAAGATAAAGTAACTGAATAAGACTTTGTCTTCGACAATTTAAAACATAGACTTTATAATTTTCTATGTAACGGTAACAACCTATTTACAAGTAGGTTGTTATTTTTTTACGGTAGGGAAGAAATATTGATACTGATGAGCTGATAATCTTGTTTCAGTATTATAAGTTTGAAAAAGAAAGAGGACGAGCCATATGCTAAAAGGGAAAAAGATACTTTTATGTGTAACAGGAGGCATTGCGGTCTTTAAAGCGGCTGCGTTAACGAGTAAATTGACACAATCTGGTGCTATTGTAAAAGTAATGATGAGTGAGTCGGCAATGAAATTTGTTACACCTCTTACATTCCAAGCGCTTTCTCGCCATGATGTATATACGGATACATTCGATGAGAAAGACTCAGCTGTTATTGCTCATATCGATTTAGCAGATTGGGCAGATGTTGTACTTGTTGCACCTGCTACAGCCAATTGTATTGGAAAGTTAGCTAACGGTATTGCAGATGATATGATTACAACTACTTTGTTAGCTACTACAGCCCCAGTGTGGATTGCACCTGCTATGAATGTGCATATGTATGAAAATAAAATTGTTCAAAAAAATATGATGACGTTAAAAACGTTAGGATATACATTTATTGAGCCTGGCGAAGGTTTTTTAGCGTGTGGTTATGTAGCGAAAGGAAGATTAGAAGAACCTGAAGCGATTATCGCACGGTTAGAAGAGGCTTTTTCAGAACAAAAACCATTGTATGGAAAAAGAATATTAATAACTGCTGGTCCAACACGTGAAAAGATTGATCCAGTTCGTTTTATGACCAATTTTTCTTCTGGAAAAATGGGATACGCGATTGCGGAAGTGGCAGCGAACTTAGGCGCTGATGTTATACTCGTTTCGGGACCGACAGCATTACATCCACCATTACATGTAACTACGGTGCAAGTGGAATCTGCACAAGATATGTTAGAGGCGGTTATTCAACATTATGAAGACGTGGATGTTGTTATTAAAACAGCAGCAGTTGCAGATTATCGCCCGAAATATGTTCATGATAATAAAATGAAAAAGAAAAATGGCGATGCTGTAATTGAACTTGAGAGAACAGTAGATATTTTAAAAACGTTAGGTGAGATGAAAGACAAACAGTTACTTATCGGTTTTGCGGCTGAAACGACAAACGTAGAGGAATATGCAACGAAAAAATTACGTGAGAAAAATGCGAATATGATTGTTGCAAACGACGTAAAGGCGCAAGGAGCTGGATTTGGTACAGATACGAACATTGTAACAATGTATAGAAAAGATGGAGAAGTTATAGAGTTGCCACTTTTAACGAAGAAAGAGGTTGCTCGTGAAATATTAAAGCAAATTGAAATGATGTTAGAAGATGATCGTCTATGAAATTTGCAAGTGTAATTGTTGATGTACCTGCACGTCAGACAGATCGACCATTTGATTATATTATCCCTAAAAAATGGGAAGATATTGTCCAGACAGGCATGCGTGTAGTAGTTCCGTTTGGCCCAAGGAAATTGCAAGGTTTTATTATTGGGATTAAAGATTCGGTTGAAGTAGAAAGTAAGAAGTTAAAGACAATTCATGAAATTTTAGATGTAACACCCGTTTTAAATGAAGAGTTGTTAAAGCTAGGGTATTGGCTTACAAGTGAAACGTTATGTTATATGATTTCAGCTTTTCAAGTTATGCTTCCAACGGCGATAAAAGCAACATATAAAAAACGTCTACAACTTCGTAAACAAGAAGAAGTAGCACCTGAACTACTGTTTTTATTTCAGGACAAAGAAGCGATAGATTGGGAAGCGATTGAGACGCAGCCACAGCTATATCGCACGATTCAACAAGAAATTAAACATGGTACGATTGAAGTTGTTTATCAAGTAAAAGATAAAGTACAAAAGAAGAAACAAAGAGTCGTTCAACCGGAGTTGCCAGAAGATAAATTAGAATTAGCAGCATTTGAACTGAAAAGTAAAAAACAACAAGATGTCCTCTATTATTTTGTGGAAAATTATAAAAGTGTACCGTTGAAAGTAATAACAGAAGAGTTACAAATAACAGATGCTCCAATTAAAGCACTTGTTAAAAAGGGACTACTCTCAGAAAAGTATGTGGAAGTGTACCGAAATCCGTATGACGATGACGATTTTGAACAAACGAAACCATTCCCACTTACTGAGGAACAAAAGCAAGTTATTACACCGATTTTATCATCAATTACAAATGAAACTTACAATCCATTTTTACTATATGGTGTTACAGGAAGCGGAAAAACAGAAGTATATTTACAATCTATAGCAGCGGTGCTCGAGAAAGGAAAAGAAGCTATTGTACTTGTTCCTGAAATTGCACTAACGCCTCAGATGGTAGATCGTTTTAAAGGTAGATTTGGCTCACAAGTTGCAGTTCTTCATAGTGCGCTGTCTGTTGGAGAAAAATATGATGAATGGCGTAAGATTTTAAGAAAAGAAGTGAAAGTCGTAGTTGGTGCACGTTCAGCTGTATTTGCTCCTTTTGAAAATTTAGGGATTATTATCATTGATGAGGAACATGAATCGAGCTACAAGCAAGAAGATAATCCGAGGTATCATGCAAGGGATGTAGCTGTGTGGAGAGGACAATATCATAAATGCCCTATCGTTCTTGGTAGTGCAACACCGACGCTTGAATCGTTTGCAAGAGCGAAAAAAGGTGTGTATGAATTACTGACGATGGAAAAACGTATGAACGAACAAGCTTTACCGACAGTAGAGATTGTTGATATGCGTGAAGAACTTCGTGACGGGAATCGCTCCATGTTTTCAAAGGCACTGCATGAAAAAATAGCAGATCGGTTAGAAAAGAAAGAACAAATGGTGCTCTTTTTAAATAGAAGAGGTCATTCTACATTTGTTATGTGCCGTGATTGCGGGTACGTTGTACAATGTCCGCATTGTGATATCTCGCTGACATATCATAAAATGAATCATCGTTTAAAATGCCATTATTGCAGTTACGAAGAAAATATGCCGACTGCGTGTCCTGCTTGTCAAAGTACATACATTCGTTTCTTTGGTACAGGTACGCAAAAGGTAGAAGAAGAAATTACAAAACTATTTCCAGAGGCACGAGTCATTCGAATGGATGTAGATACGACGAGTCGTAAAGGAATGCATGAGAAATTATTAAAGGCGTTCGGGGAAGAAAAAGCAGATATATTACTTGGAACACAAATGATTGCAAAAGGGTTAGATTTTCCGAAAGTAACGCTTGTTGGTGTTTTAACTGCTGATACGATGCTTCATTTACCTGATTTCCGGGCGAGTGAAAAGACTTATCAGTTATTGACGCAAGTAAGTGGACGAGCAGGCCGACATGAATTGCCAGGGGAAGTTATAATTCAAACGTATACGCCAGAACATTATAGTATAGAGTTAGCAAAGAACCAACAATATGATGTGTTTTTTGATCAAGAAATGCAAATGAGGCGAACGAGACAATACCCACCTTATTACTATGTTGTACTTGTGACGGTATCTCATCCGGAATTATTAAAGGCAGTACAAGTGACGGAAAAAATTGCCTTGTATTTACGGACGCATTGTTCGCAGCAAACGATGGTGTTAGGACCGGTTGCTTCAGCAATTCCAAGGATAAAAGATAGATATCGTTATCAATGCATGATAAAATACAAACGGGAACCAAACTTAAAGAACGTGCTCAAAATGGTAAATGAACATTATCAAGCAGAAATGCAAAAAGAGCTACAAATCTCAATTGATTTTAATCCAACAATGTTAATGTAGCGGAGGGAAATATGGCAGTTTTAGAAATAGTAAAGCATCCAAATGAAGTGTTAGAAACACCGTGTGAAAGAGTAATTAACTTTGATAAAAAGTTAGTGAAATTGTTGAAAGATATGCATGAAACAATGTTAATTGCGGACGGAGTCGGTTTAGCTGCGCCTCAAGTAGGGGTAAGCTTGCAAGTGGCGGTAGTTGATATCGGTGATGATACTGGGAAAATTGAGTTAATCAATCCATCGATATTAGAAAAACGTGGTGAACAAGTAGGTCCCGAAGGCTGTTTAAGCTTCCCGGGACTTTATGGTGAAGTGGAACGTGCGGATTATATTAAAGTGCGTGCGCAAAATCGTCGAGGCAAAGTATTTTTACTAGAAGCAGAGGGTTTTTTAGCGCGTGCAATTCAACATGAAATCGATCATTTACACGGTGTGTTATTTACATCGAAAGTGACAAGATATTATGAGGAAAATGAATTAGAATAGGTATTAAAAGGAGCGGTTTTTAAATGATAAAAGTAGTATTTATGGGAACACCGGACTTTTCAGTGCCGGTGCTTCGTCGTCTTATTGAAGATGGCTATGATGTAATAGGTGTTGTTACGCAACCAGATCGTCCGGTAGGCAGAAAAAAAGTATTAACACCTACACCTGTTAAAGTGGAAGCAGAAAAGCATGGTATTCCGGTGTTACAGCCGTTAAGAATTCGTGAAAAAGACGAATATGAAAAAGTATTGGCATTAGAGCCAGATTTAATTGTAACAGCTGCGTTCGGTCAAATTGTACCAAATGAAATTTTAGAAGCACCGAAGTATGGATGTATTAACGTCCACGCTTCTTTACTTCCTGAACTTCGTGGTGGTGCACCAATCCATTATGCAATTATGGAAGGGAAAGAAAAAACAGGTATTACAATTATGTATATGGTAGAAAAATTGGATGCTGGTGATATTTTAACGCAAGTAGAAGTGGAAATTGAAGAGCGTGAAACGACAGGCTCGTTATTTGATAAGTTAAGTGAAGCAGGGGCACATCTTCTATCTAAAACAGTACCTTTACTAATTCAAGGTAAGTTAGAACCAATTAAACAAAACGAGGAAGAAGTAACGTTTGCATATAATATAAAACGTGAGCAAGAGAAAATTGATTGGACAAAAACAGGTGAAGAAGTATACAATCACATTCGCGGATTGAATCCATGGCCAGTTGCTTATACAACTTTAGCAGGACAAGTTGTTAAAGTATGGTGGGGAGAAAAAGTACCTGTAACGAAATCAGCTGAAGCAGGTACGATTGTTGCGATCGAAGAAGATGGTTTCGTTGTAGCAACTGGTAATGAAACGGGTGTTAAAGTTACAGAATTGCAACCTTCTGGTAAAAAGCGTATGAGCTGTTCACAATTTTTACGTGGAACAAAACCTGAAATTGGAACGAAGTTAGGAGAAAATGCATGAGACAAAATGTTCGTGAATTAGCTCTTGATGGTTTAATTCAAGTAGAAAAAAGTGGTGCATACAGTAACTTACTTTTAAATAATCTAATTGAAAAAAGTACAATTGATAGAAAAGATATTGGTTTATTAACTGAGATTGTATATGGAACAATCCAACGTCGTGATACATTAGATTATTATTTACAGCCTTTTTTAAAAAAGAAAGTTGAAGCGTGGGTAAGAGTATTACTTCGCTTATCTTTATATCAAATGATTTATTTAGACCGAGTGCCTGAAAGAGCGGCTATTCATGAAGCCGTTGAGATTGCAAAGCGTCGCGGGCATAAAGGAATTGCTGGTATGGTGAACGGTGTATTACGTTCGATTCAAAGAGAAGGTGTACCTTCTGTAGATGAAATCAAAGATCCAGTAGAACGTTTGGCAATTGCAACGAGTCATCCAATTTGGCTTGTCCAAGAGTGGACTTCAGAATATGGTTTAGAAACTGCTGAGAAAATGTGTGAAGTGAACATGTTACCGCCTGTACCAACAGCGCGTGTAAATGTTGATAAAATAACAGTAGAAGGAGCAATTGCATTATTAGCTAGTGAAGGTATAGAAGCGAAGCGTGGCGATTTATCAGATGATGCAATTCAAATTGAAAAAGGGAATGTAGCGCACACAGATGCGTTTAAAAAAGGTTTTCTTTCTATTCAAGATGAAAGTTCTATGCTGGTAGCACGTGCCTTAGAACCAGATGAGGGAGATGTAGTTCTTGATAGTTGTGCTGCTCCAGGTGGAAAAACAACACATATCGCAGAGCGATTAAAAGGAACTGGTCAAGTCATGTCCCTTGATTTACATGCACACAAAGTACGTTTAATTAAACAACAAGCAGAGCGACTTGGTCTAGGAAATGTCGAAACAAAGGCATTAGATGCTAGAAAAGTGCAAGAACATTTTGCAAATGAAACGTTTGATAAAATATTAGTAGATGCCCCATGTTCTGGATTTGGTGTAATTAGACGTAAGCCTGATATTAAGTTAGGTAAAGATAAAGGCGATAGTGAAAGATTATCGACGATCCAACTTGCAATACTAGAAAAAATCGCACCGTTATTAAAACAAGGTGGTCGCCTTGTTTATAGTACGTGCACAATTGAAAAAATAGAAAATGAACAAGTAATAGAACGATTTTTACAAGAGCATCCTGAGTTTGAGTGGGATACTACGATAAAAGAGCGTATGCCAGAAAAGTTAAGTCCGTATATTGATGAAGGTCAAGTACAAATTTTACCGCATTATTTTGCAACAGATGGCTTTTATATTGCTTGTTTAAGGAAGAAGGTGTAGCATCGTGGAAACGACTGTGAGAAAACAAAAGAAAAATTTAGAAACGAAAAAACCATCAATTTACTCTTTACAACTTCATGAAATGCAAGATTGGTTAAAGGAGCAAGGAGAACCAAAGTTCCGTGCTGGACAAATTTTTGATTGGTTATATAAAAAACGTGTAAAAAATTATGAGGATATGTCAAACCTTTCTAAAGGATTGCGTGAAAAATTGTCGAATTCCTTTGATATTACTACTTTAAATACGTTAGTAAAACAAACGTCTTCGGATGGAACAATTAAATTCTTATTCCAATTATATGATGGATATTCTATTGAAACGGTATTAATGCGACATGAATATGGAAATTCCATTTGTGTAACAACACAAGTAGGTTGTCGTATTGGGTGTACGTTCTGTGCTTCAACGCTTGGCGGTTTAAAGCGAAACTTAGAAGCTGGAGAAATTGTAGCACAAGTAGTAGAAGTGCAACGTGCACTTGATGAATCAGAAGAACGTGTAAGTTCTCTTGTCGTTATGGGAATTGGAGAACCATTTGATAACTATGATAATTTAATGGGATTCTTACGCATCATTAATCATGAAAAAGGACTTCATATTGGTGCGAGACATATGACAGTTTCGACAAGTGGAATCATCCCGAAAATTTATAAGTTCGCTGAAGAAGATTTACAAATTAATTTTGCGATTTCACTGCATGCTCCAAACTCAGAATTACGTTCAAAATTAATGCCGATTAACCGTGCTTATAAGCTACCAGATTTGATGGAAGCTATTAAATACTATGTAAATAGAACAGGGCGTCGTATTACTTTTGAATATGGACTATTTGGAGGCGAAAATGACCAAGTTGAGCACGCTGAAGAGCTTGCTGCGCTCTTGAAAGGTGTAAAATGTCATGTGAACTTAATTCCGGTAAACTACGTACCTGAACGTGATTATGTACGTACGCCACGTGAACAAATTTTCTTATTTGAAAAAACGTTAAAAGATCGTGGAGTAAATGTAACGATTCGCCGTGAACAAGGTCATGATATTGATGCAGCCTGCGGTCAGTTGCGTGCGAAGGAGCGCAAAGAAGAGACGAGGTGACGAGATGAAAGCCGTGTTTCTATCAGATAAAGGAAAAGTTCGTCAACATAATGAAGATAGTGCAGGAGTTTTTCACAATTTAGATGGAAATATTTTAGCGGTAGTAGCAGATGGAATGGGAGGTCATCGAGCTGGTGATGTAGCTAGCTCGATGACCATTCAATTATTCCATGATTATTGGAAGCAAACGCATAATATGAACGAGCCCAAAAAAGTAGAAGAGTGGTTACATACTAGCGTGGGGATTATTAATGAGCGTATATATGAATACTCTAAGCAACATGTAGAATGTAATGGTATGGGAACAACACTTATAATAGCGATTTGTACACCAAATTTTGTGACGATAGGTCATATAGGAGATAGTCGTTGTTATATGGTATCAGAGGGGGAAATCTCGCTTGTAACGGAAGATCACTCACTTGTCAATGAACTTGTGAGACATGGTGAAATTTCAAAAGAAGACGCAGAATATCACCCGAAAAAGAATGTTTTGTTAAGGGCATTAGGAACAGAAGAGAAAGTCGGATTAGATGTGAAAACATTAGTGCTAGAGGAAGATGATCAGTTACTTCTTTGCTCTGATGGACTATCTAACAAAGTTTCTATTGCTGATATGCAACAAGTTTTACAGTTAAATGAACAGCTAGAAACTAAGGGACAACGTCTCATTCAATTGGCGAATGATCGTGGCGGGGAAGATAATATCACCCTTGTTCTCATTGATTATGCGGGTTCGACAAACGAAAGTAGGTGAAGTGCAACGTGCTGATTGGAAAACGCTTAAATGACCGTTATAAGCTACTGAAAATGATTGGTGGCGGTGGAATGGCCAATGTGTATTTAGCTCATGATGATATACTAGGCCGAGATGTAGCGGTGAAAATATTAAGACTCGACTATTCAAATAACGAAGAGTTTATTAAACGTTTCCATCGAGAAGCGCAGTCTGTTACAACGTTGTCGCATCCAAATATTGTGAATATGTATGATGTCGGAGAAGAAGATGGTATATATTATCTTGTAATGGAGTATGTACCAGGACAAACATTGAAGCAATACATAATTGAGCGAGGAATGTTACCGATAGGAGAAGCTCTTGATATTATGGAGCAGTTAACATCCGCCATGGCACACGCCCATCATTTTGAAATTGTGCACCGCGATATTAAACCGCACAATATTTTAATTCGAGCTGATGGAGTAATAAAAGTAACAGATTTTGGAATTGCGACAGCTACAAGTGCAACAACAATTACACATACAAATTCAGTACTCGGTTCGGTGCATTATTTATCACCAGAACAAGCACGTGGCGGGATAGCAAATAAACAATCAGATATTTATTCCCTAGGGATTGTTATGTTTGAGTTGTTAACAGGAAGACAACCATTTTCTGGAGAATCTGCTGTTGCTATAGCTTTAAAACATTTACAAAGTGAAATTCCGTCTCCAAAAAGATGGAATGAAAGTATTCCGCAAAGTGTCGAAAATATTATATTAAAGGCAACTGCGAAAGATCCGTTTCATCGATATCAATCTGCTAATGCGATGAAACGAGATATTGAAACTGCGCTATATCCAGAGAGGATAAATGAGCAGCCATTTTACATACCGGAAGATATGGAAGCGACAAAAGCGATTCCGGTTATTCAACAGGAACAATTATTCGAAAATGTAACTGATGAAACAATTGTTTTACAAGGAAGTAAAGTGGATGAACAGGCAAGAAAAGAAGATGAGGATTTAAATAAGAAGAAAAAACGAAGTAATAAATGGCTCAAAGTTTTAATTACAACATTTTTACTTTTAGCGATCGGAATAACGTTAGCCCTTACTGTTATTCCAGGATTCTTTATTCCAAAAGATGTAAAAGTCCCTGATGTGGCTGGTATGAAATATACGACCGCAGTAAATACATTAGTTGAAAAGGGTTTTGAGGTTACGGAACCTAATATTGTATATACAGATGATGTTGAAACCGGTGATGTTATAAAAACAGACCCTGTGGCAGGAAGAGTCGTGAAAGAAAACTCTAAAATTACTATCTATCAATCAGGTGGGAAAAAGAAAAGTAAGATGATTGATTTCACAGGAAAAGATTTAGAGAGTATAAGAACAGAGTTAGAAGAGAAATATAAACAAGTTACAGTATATTATATTGAAGATGATAGGCCAAAAGGTGCAATCGTAGAGCAATTTCCGACGTCTGACCAAATGGTGGTAGAGGCCGAGCAAGAACTGAAAATCTGGGTGAGTAAAGGTCCTTATCAAATTAGACCGGGTGATTTTTCAAGGTGGACTGAAAATAGTGCAACTGGTTATCTGAATGAGAGAAAACTAACTCCAGATATAAAACGAGAGTATTCTGATACTGTTGATAAAGGACTTGTAATTTCGCAATCTCCAAAACCAGGAACGCCGTTAAAAGAAGGAGATAAAGTGACGATTGTTATTTCAGATGGTCCTAAGCCGAAAGTAACGAAAACAGTGAAAGTGGATAATATTTCTATTCCGTATGAGTCTTCTATAATAGGTGAGAAAAAACCGCAAACGATAGAAATTTATAAAGAAGATATGCAACAAAAAATGGATAGACCAATTGAAACTAGAACAATTTCAGAGTCGGCAACTATTTCATTAGAATTTGTAATTCAAGAAGGTACAAAAGGACATTATAAAATTGTACGAGATGGTGTAACGATTATTGACAAAGAAGTACCATACCCAACTCAATAATAATGAATTCCATTTTATCTCCAAAGAGAATGGAATGTATTACTTCTGCCTGTTATGCTGTCTACATATAGTGGACTGTATAACAGGCAAAAATATATGATTCAAAAAGATATAAAAGTGATACTGTTATAAATAATATTTTAAATTTGATGGTAGATTAAATATATTAATGTGTATATATGACGGGTTTTGAAATCTTTATTTAAAGAATGATAATCCATTCAATATGAATTCCAGCTTCACTTTATACAGAATAAAGGAGAATTATATGCCAGAAGGAAAAATTGTAAAAGCTCTAAGTGGATTTTATTATGTGCAGCATGAAGAAGGGATTACACAATGTCGCGGGCGTGGTGTGTTTAGAAAAAATAAAATTACACCACTGGTAGGAGACCAAGTTGTTTTTCAGGCTGATAATCCGAGTGAAGGATACGTGCTTGAAGTATTTGATCGAAAAAATGAACTTGTCAGGCCTCCTATTGCTAATGTTGATCAAGCAATTCTTGTTTTTTCAGCAGTAGAACCAGATTTTAATCCGGGGCTGTTAGATCGATTTTTAGTGCTGATTGAATATCATAACATTAAGCCGATTATTTGCATTAGTAAGATGGATTTAGTGGATGAAAAAATGAGAGAAACTGTTGAATCTTATGCAAATGACTATCGTGAGATGGGATATGATGTATTATTTACTTCTATAAATACATCGGAAAGTATTGATATTTTAAAACCATTCTTAGAAGGTTGTGTTTCCGTTGTTGCGGGGCAATCTGGTGTTGGAAAATCTTCTATGCTTAACGTCTTACGTCCAGAATTAGAACTGAAAACGAATGATATTTCCTCACATTTAGGACGCGGGAAACATACGACAAGACACGTAGAATTAATTGCGATTGGAAGCGGACTAGTTGCAGATACACCTGGTTTTAGTTCACTCGATTTCATAGATATAGAGGTAGAAGATCTTACATATTGTTTTCCAGAGTTGAAAGAAGCGAGCCAATACTGTAAATTTAGAGGGTGTACACATCTTTCTGAACCGAAATGCGCTGTGAAGGCTGCGGTTGAAGAGGGGAAGATTACAGAATATCGTTATAAGAATTACAAACAATTTGTAGAAGAAATTAGAGAGAGAAAGCCGAGGTATTAGTTATGATTAAAATTGCACCATCGATCTTATCAGCAGATTTTTCAAAATTAGGGGAAGAGATTAAAGATGTAGAAAAAGGCGGAGCGGATTACATTCACGTCGATGTAATGGATGGACATTTCGTACCAAATATTACGATTGGACCATTAATTGTAGAAGCAATTCGTCCGATCACATCGTTACCGTTAGATGTACATTTAATGATTGAAAATCCTGATAACTATATCCCGACTTTCGCAAAAGCGGGAGCGGATATTATTACTGTTCATGTAGAGGCGTGCCCTCATTTACATCGTACAATTCAGTTAATTAAATCTCATGGCATTAAAGCAGGAGTTGTATTAAATCCGCATACGCCAGTTTCAGTGATTGAGCATGTATTAGAAGATATTGATATGGTATTACTTATGACAGTAAACCCTGGATTTGGTGGGCAGAAATTTATCCATTCTGTATTACCGAAAATTAAACAAGTTGCAGAAATGGTTAAAGAGCGCAATCTAGAAGTAGAAATTGAAGTTGATGGTGGTGTAAACGCTGAAACAGCAAGACTTTGTGTAGAAGCAGGAGCAAATGTACTTGTAGCTGGGTCAGCAGTATACAATCAAAAAGACCGCGGTGAAGCAATTCGTGTCATTCGTGGATAATGAATGAACGAGTCTTTATCCCAGTGAATCTTCTAGTGTAGTAAGTTTTCACTATTTATAAAGGGTAGAGAAAAAATATATAAAAAGGCAATCTACCGAATGGCAGATTGCCTTTTTACAATAGAAGGGGAAGGAAACATGATTATTCATATTTTAGCGGGAGGACCCGCGGAATATTGTGCAGATTTTTCTTCATATGAAAATGAGAAAGTAGTGTGGGCGGCAGTTGATAGAGGAGTATATCGTTTATTAAAAAGAGGTATTACTCCTGCTGTTGCGTTTGGAGATTATGACTCGGTTACGGAAGAAGAATTAGCATGGATGGGGCAACAAACAAATGATTTACATATTGTTCCTCGTGAAAAAGATCAAACTGATTTAGAAATTGCGATTAACTGGGCGTTAGAACAAAAGCCGGCACTCATTCGTATTTTTGGTGCTACTGGCGGAAGACTTGATCACGGTTTAGCGAATATACAAATGCTTTTAAAAGGATTAGAAGTAGGAATAGAGATGTGTATTGTAGACAATCAAAATGAAATAAGTGTAAAAAGAGTGGGTACACATATAATTGAAGAAAATAAAAATTTCCCTTATGTATCTTTTGTGCCTGTTACTGAAATAGTGGAAGGGATTACATTACTTGGTTTTAAATATCCTCTAACGAATAAAAAAATAGAGTGGGGATCCACACTTTGTATTAGTAATGAACTCGTTGAGGAAAAAGGTACTTTTTCATTTACTTCTGGCATATTAATGGTGATAAGAAGCACTGATTAAAGAAACAATTTTGCTCCTTACATCATATAGTGACCAAATGGAGTAATGGGGATTAGGAGGGAAACCATGAGATTTTATACAATTAAGTTACCTAAATTTCTTGGTGGAATTGTTCGTGCCATGTTAAATACCTTCAAAAAAGATTAAAAAAAGCACCTATTACCGGTGCTTTTTCCATTGGTATAGTAAAAAAAGAGCCTAGCGGCTCTTTTTTTTATTATTAAACACGTTCGATTTTGCCAGATTTTAATGCTCTAGCAGAAACGTAAACACGTTGAACTTTTCCGTCGATGCGTACGCGAACTTTTTGAAGGTTAGCGCCCCACTTACGTTTTGTAGCGTTCATTGCGTGAGAACGAGAGTTACCAGAACGAGCTTTTCTTCCAGTAATAGCACAAACACGAGCCATTTATATTTCCCTCCCTTGATACCTTACCATACGTAATTTTTCAATGTTAGTCTTTTATGCGATGCTAAAAACACTACTATAATTTAACACAACTAAAAAGAGAATGCAACACTGTAGAAAAAAGAAATCAAGAAAAATTACTTGACACTATATGTCAATGAAGAAAAGTTGAAATCAAGAAAAATTGCTTGACATATTATAGTGATACATGTTGTATAATAACAATGGACTATTTTGCTCATCATAAAAAAGTGTAGTTTTCAACATAAAATATGAGAGTGAAAAAGAAAGAACGATGGAATTTTCGTTAAAAAGATTATATGATAGTAACTAAAGTAGTCTAACTCACTTTCACCATTTATGAAGGGGGAAAACGAGATGTCAATTGAAATTAAAACGAAGTACGGTCAAATTGATATTAGTACAGATGTAATTGCAACAATTGCTGGAGGTGCCGCGGTAGATTGCTACGGTATCGTAGGTATGGCATCAAAAAATCAGTTAAAAGATGGATTAACAGACATTTTACGAAAAGAAAATTTCACTAGAGGTGTTATTGTTCGTAAAGATGAAGATGAAGTACATATTGATATGTATATTATTGTGAGCTATGGTACGAAAATTTCAGAAGTAGCACATAACGTGCAGACGAAAGTGAAATATACATTAGATCAAACTGTAGGACTAGCAGTAGATTCTGTAAACATCTACGTACAAGGAGTTAAAGTAATAAACTTGTAATGTGCATTAAGGAGGAAAATCTGTGTCAATTCAAAAAATTGATGGAAAACGTTTATCACAAATGATCATTCAAGGAGCGAATAATTTAACGAATAATGTTCAGCTTGTTGATGCATTAAACGTATTTCCAGTTCCAGATGGCGATACCGGTACAAACATGAACTTATCTATGACTTCAGGCGCACGTGAAGTGAAAGCAAATCCTTCACAACATGCTGGTAAAGTCGGCGTAAGTTTAGCCAAAGGATTATTAATGGGAGCTCGTGGTAACTCTGGAGTTATTTTATCTCAGTTGTTCCGTGGTTTCTCGAAATCCATTGAACAAAAAGAAGAATTAACAACAGTTGATTTTGCTGCAGCTTTAGAAGCTGGAGTAGAGGCGGCTTACAAAGCGGTTATGAAACCGATTGAAGGAACGATTTTAACGGTTGCAAGAGAAACGGGTAAATATGCAGTAACAGTTGCGAAAAAACAGCGCGACTTTGTTTTGTTTATGGAAGACGTTGTGAAAGAAGCAAATGCATCGTTAAATCGTACGCCAGATTTATTACCTGTATTAAAACAAGTTGGCGTTGTAGATAGCGGTGGTAAAGGTCTTGTAGTAGTTTACGAAGGTTTTTTAGCTGACTTAAAAGGAGAAACGATTTCTTCTGATGCACCTGCCCAACCATCTATGAATGAAATGGTGCGCGCAGAACATCACCGTAGTGTACAAAGCCAATTGAGTACAGAAGATATTAAGTATGGATATTGTACGGAGTTCATGGTGAAATTAGAAGCTGATAAAGTGAAAGAACATAATTTCTCTGAACAAAAATTCCGTGAAGATATTAGTGTGTATGGTGATTCACTACTAGTTGTATCTGATGATGAAATTGTAAAAGTTCATATTCATGCAGAACATCCTGGAGACGCTATGAACTACGGACAACGTTACGGTAGTTTAATCAAGATTAAAGTAGAGAATATGCGTGAACAGCATACCGCTTTATTAGATGAGCCTGCTATGATGCCTGAGCCAACTAGCCAGCCTAAAGAGAAACAACCATATGGTATCGTAACTGTAGCTATGGGATCTGGTATTAAAACTTTATTTGAAAGCATTGGCGCGACGAAAGTTATCGAAGGTGGCCAAACGATGAATCCAAGTACTGAGGATATCGTGAAGGCGATTGAAGAAGCAAACGCTGAAAAAATCATTATTTTACCGAACAACGGGAATATCGTAATGGCAGCAGAACAAGCAGCGTCAGTTGTGGATCAAGAAGTGATTGTAGTTCGTTCAAAAACAGTTCCTCAAGGTATGGCTGCAATGTTAGCATTTAATCCAGTTGGAACGCTAGAGGAAAATGAAGAAAACATGAAAGAAGCTTTATCTCATGTGAAAACAGGTCAAATTACGTATGCTGTACGTGATACGGAAATTGATGGTGTGGCAATTCAAAAAGATGATTTCATGTGTATCGCAGATGGAAAAATCGTATCAACAAATGCTCAAAAAGTAGGAGCTGCGAAGCAATTACTAGAAGCACTAATTGATGAAGATTCTGAAATCGTAACGATTCTACAAGGTGAAGATGCAACTGATGAAGAAGTAGCTGAATTAGTTGAGTTTGTAGAAGAGAATTTTGAAGATGCAGAAGTAGAAGTACATGCTGGAAACCAACCGGTGTATTCTTTCATCTTCTCTGTAGAATAAGAAAAAATTCGTTTTGAAAATAAATGGATTACTTACTTGCTAATGGATAATAAGTAGTAATATGAAGTTTATTACTAGTTTTTATTCAAAAGGCTAGCATATTGAAGATAAAAAAGAGCCTTGCTGCTAATAGTGAGGCTCTTTTCTTTCGTGTTGTTTATGAGGGATTTGAGTAGTTTCTCTTAGAATGCCTATGATAGAATATATAGGGTGAAAGAGAGCGATTACAGATGTCAATCATGTTAATGGATAATGAATCAAAAAATAATGTGACGGAGCGTGAGAATCTTGAATGAAGTTGTACAAGTTCCTGTTACGGATGTAAAGGGAATCGGAGGAGAAACATCTGAATTACTACACGAGATGGGAATTTATACAGTTTCTCATCTATTAGAACATTTTCCGTACCGTTATGAAGACTATGCGATGAAAGATCTTGCTGAAGTAAAGCATGATGAACGTGTAACAGTAGAGGGAAAAGTTCATAGTGCTCCTTTACTGCAATATTACGGGAAGAAGAAGTCGCGTCTTACGGTTCGTGTCCTCGTAGGTCGTTATTTAATTACAGCTGTATGTTTTAATAGGCCGTACTATAAGCAGAAGTTAAATTTAGATGAAACGGTAACGATTACTGGTAAATGGGATCAGCATCGTCAAACGATTGCGGTATCAGAACTTCATTTTGGACCGGTTGTACGTCAACAAGAAGTAGAGCCTGTGTACTCAGTGAAAGGGAAACTTACAGTAAAACAGATGCGCCGTTTTATTGCACAAGCGTTAAAAGAGTATGGAGATTCTATAGTTGAAGTGTTACCTGATGGATTGCTAAGTCGATATAAATTATTGCCGCGTTATGAAGCGCTTCGGGCGTTGCATTTTCCAACAGGTCAGGAAGATTTGAAGCAAGCGCGTCGCCGTTTTGTATATGAGGAGTTTTTCTTATTTCAGTTAAAAATGCAAACGTTACGGAAAATGGAGAGGGAAAATTCGAAAGGGACGAAAAAAGAAATTCCTTCAGAAGAATTGCAAAAGTTTATCGATGCACTTCCGTTTCCGTTAACTGGTGCGCAACGCCGAGTTGTAGATGAAATTATGAAAGATATGACATCTCCTTATCGAATGAATCGTCTGTTGCAAGGTGATGTAGGTTCTGGTAAAACGGTGGTTGCTGCAATTGGTCTTTATGCAGCAAAATTAGCGCATTATCAAGGTGCTTTAATGGTTCCGACAGAAATTTTAGCAGAACAACATTATCAATCGCTCGCAGAGACGTTCTCGCACTTTGGTATGAAGGTTGAATTGTTAACAAGTTCAGTTAAAGGTGTGAGACGCCGAGAGATTTTGGCAAAATTAGAACAAGGAGAAATAGATATCCTTGTTGGAACGCATGCTTTAATTCAAGATGAAGTTATTTTTCATAGGTTAGGTCTCGTGATTACTGATGAACAACATCGATTTGGTGTAGCGCAGCGACGAGTTTTACGTGAGAAAGGTGAAAGTCCAGATGTATTATTTATGACAGCAACACCAATTCCACGTACGTTAGCAATTACTGCATTTGGAGAGATGGATGTTTCTATAATCGATGAAATGCCAGCTGGTAGAAAGGTAATTGAAACATACTGGGCAAAACATGACATGTTAGATCGTGTTCTCGGTTTTGTAGAGAAAGAGATAAAAAAAGGAAGACAAGCATATGTTATTTGTCCTCTAATTGAAGAATCTGAGAAACTTGATGTACAAAATGCAATCGACTTACATAGTATGCTGACTCATCATTATCAGGGGAAATGTCAAGTCGGATTAATGCATGGAAGATTATCATCTCAAGAAAAAGAAGAGATAATGGGGCAATTTAGTGAAAATAAAGTGCAAATTCTTGTGTCGACAACAGTTGTTGAGGTGGGTGTGAACGTACCGAATGCGACTGTAATGGTTATTTATGATGCAGAGCGTTTCGGTTTATCACAGCTTCATCAGCTAAGAGGCCGTGTTGGGCGTGGTAGTGAACAATCGTATTGTTTATTAATCGCGGATCCAAAATCGGAAACGGGAAAAGAACGAATGCGTATTATGACCGAAACGAATGATGGATTTGTATTGTCAGAAAAAGATTTAGAATTACGAGGTCCTGGAGATTTCTTTGGGAGTAAGCAAAGTGGTTTACCAGAATTCAAGGTTGCTGATATGGTACATGATTATCGGGCGCTAGAAACAGCTAGACAAGATGCGGCGTTACTAGTAGATTCAGAAGCGTTTTGGCATAATGATCAATATGCGTCGTTGCGTACGTATCTTGACGGGACAGGTGTGTTCCAGGGAGAGAAGCTCGATTAAAGGGAGGCAACAAAAGTTTTTGTTGCATTCTACTTTTAATGATTATATACTACTGTTAGTACCTAGTCATAAAAATGGATGGTGCGGTATGAAAAAAAGAAGAAGTAAAAAAGAAAGACAAGAATTATTACAACAAACGATAGAAACGAATCCTTTTATTACGGATGAAGATTTAGCAGAAAAATTTCAAGTGAGTATACAAACTGTACGTCTTGATCGTATGGAATTATCTATTCCTGAATTAAGAGAAAGAATTAAACATGTAGCTACAAAGCAACATGAAGAAGATGTGAAATCTTTACCGTTAGAAGAGGTTGTCGGAGAAATTATTGATATAGAATTAGATAGACATGCGATTTCTATTTTTGAAGTGAAGGTAGAACACGTATTTAAAAGAAATCAAATTGCCCGTGGGCATCATTTGTTTGCACAAGCAAACTCACTAGCTGTTGCGGTTATTGATGAAGAATTAGCTTTAACTGCAAAGTCTACCATTCGATACATTCGTCCTGTAAAATTAGGAGAGCGTGTTGTTGCAAAAGCGCGCGTGGAAGATGTAGAGAATGATAAAGGACGGACGGTTGTCAAAGTGCGTAGCTTTGTTGGAGAAGAACTTGTTTTTACAGGCACTTTTGAAATGTATCGATCTAGTAATTATAGTGAGGAAGGTAACAACTTATGAAAATCGCAATAGATGCAATGGGCGGCGATCATGCTCCAAAGGCTGTCGTACTAGGAGCAATGAAAGCTATTAAGGAATATTCTGATTTACATATTACGTTAGTGGGGAAAGAAGAGGAAATTCGTCAATACTTAACGAGTGAAGAACGAATTACTATACTTCATACAGACGAAAAAATTGAATCGACAGATGAACCAGTAAGAGCGGTTCGTCGAAAAAAACAAGCTTCAATGGTACTTGCGGCGCAGCAAGTGAAAGACGGTGTAGCGGATGCTTGTATATCAGCTGGTAGTACAGGAGCTTTAATGGCGGCTGGATTGTTTGTTGTAGGTCGTATGGAAGGAATTGAGCGACCAGCTTTATCCCCTACAATGCCAACTGTTGATGGAGAAGGTTTTGTTATGTTAGATGTTGGAGCGAACGTTGATGCAAAACCAATTCATTTATATCAATATGCAGTAATGGGATCTGTATACGCTGAGAAAGTAAGAGGAATTAAAAATCCTCGCGTTGGACTTTTAAACGTTGGAACAGAAGATGGTAAAGGTAACGAGCTTTCAAAACAAGTCTTTGCAATGCTTAAAGATGCCCCAATTAATTTTGTTGGGAACGTTGAATCAAGAGATTTATTGCAAGGTGTAGCAGATGTTGTTGTATGTGATGGTTTTACAGGGAATGTAGCACTGAAATCTTTAGAAGGAACAGCACTTGCATTATTCTCTATGTTAAAAGAACAGTTAATGAGTTCGTTTACGAGCAAATTAGCAGCAGCGGTATTAAAGCCAAAACTTATGGTATTAAAAGATAAAATGGATTATTCGGAGTATGGAGGAGCGGCATTATTTGGATTGAAGGCTCCTGTCATTAAGGCTCACGGTTCTTCCAATGACCAATCGATATTTAGTGCGATTCGTCAAACGAGAGAAATGGTAGCGAAAGAAGTTATTCCTACTATTTCAAGCGTAATGGAGAAAGAGCCACTCCAATAAGAGGAGGATTTGAAATGGGAAAACTAGCATTTCTTTTTCCGGGCCAAGGTTCACAGGCAGTTGGAATGGGTAAACAGTTAGCAGAGAATAATAAAGAGGTTGCAAATGTATTTGCAAAAGCAGATGAGGTGTTGCAAGATTCACTTTCAGAAGTGATTTTTGAAGGGCCGCAGGAAAAGCTTACGTTAACAACAAATGCGCAACCTGCTTTATTAACAACGAGTTTTGCTATTTTGACAGCTTTAAAAGAGTATGATATTACACCAGACTTTGTCGCAGGGCATAGTTTAGGTGAGTATAGCGCTCTTGTAGCAGCGGGTGCATTAACTTTTGAGGATGCAGTATATGCTGTAAGGAAACGTGGGGAATATATGGAAGAAGCTGTTCCTGGCGGAGAAGGTGCAATGGCGGCTATTTTAGGTGCTGATCCACATATGCTGAAACAAGTTACAGAAGAAGTAACAAGTGAAGGATATGCAGTACAAATTGCTAATATGAATAGTACGAAGCAAATTGTGATTTCTGGAACAAAGCAAGGAGTCGAGATTGCTTCTCAAAGAGCGAAAGAACATGGTGCAAAGAGAGCAATTCCGCTTAAAGTAAGTGGACCGTTCCACTCTGCGCTTATGAAGCCAGCGGCGGAGAAATTCCAAAGTGTCTTAAATGAAATTACAATTCAAGATACGAATATTCCGGTAATCGCAAATGTAACAGCAGACGTTATTACAAGTGGTGCGCATATTCAAGAAAAGCTAATCGAGCAGCTATATTCGCCTGTCTTATGGTATCCATCCATTGAATATATGGTGAGTCAAGGGGTAGATACATTTATTGAGATTGGACCTGGGAAAGTACTTGCTGGACTTATGAAGTCAATTGATTCATCAGTGAAAGCATACGCGATATACGATGAAGAGACATTACAAGATACCATTTCGAATTTGAGAGGAGAAAACTGATGTTAAAAGGGAAAGTAGCATTAGTAACGGGTGCTTCACGTGGAATTGGTCGTGCAATTGCGATTGATTTAGCAAAACAAGGGGTAAATGTTGTAGTAAATTATGCTGGTAACGAGCAAAAGGCAAATGAAGTAGTTGATGAAATAAAGAAATTAGGTTCGGATGCAATTGCAGTAAGAGCAGATGTTGCAAATGCTGAAGACGTTACAAATATGGTGAAACAAACTGTAGATGTATTTGGACAAGTTGATATTCTTGTAAATAATGCAGGTGTAACAAAAGATAATTTATTAATGCGTATGAAAGAAGAAGAATGGGATACAGTTATTAATACAAACCTAAAAGGTGTATTCTTATGTACAAAGGCAGTATCTCGATATATGATGCGTCAACGTCATGGACGTATTGTAAATATCGCTTCTGTTGTCGGAGTAACGGGAAACCCAGGACAAGCAAACTATGTTGCTGCTAAAGCAGGTGTAATCGGATTAACAAAAACATCAGCAAAAGAGTTAGCAAGCCGCAATATTACTGTAAATGCAATTGCTCCTGGATTTATTGCGACAGATATGACAGACGTATTAGATGAAAATATAAAAGCTGAAATGTTAAAATTAATTCCTGCAGCTCAGTTTGGTGAAGCGCAAGATATCGCAAATGCTGTAACGTTTTTTGCTTCTGATCAAAGCAAATATATTACAGGTCAAACGTTAAATGTTGATGGCGGTATGGTAATGTAATAAAAGAATCGATTTCAGCTAGTTTTTTTGGACAATATTTAATATAATATTTGAGGGGAGGTGAATGGAATGGCAGATGTTTTAGAGCGTGTAACAAAAATTATCGTTGATCGTTTAGGAGTAGAAGAAACAGAAGTAGTACCAGCTGCAAGCTTCAAGGAAGATTTAGGAGCAGACTCCCTAGATGTAGTAGAACTTGTAATGCAATTAGAAGACGAATTCGAAATGGAAATTTCTGATGAAGATGCTGAAAAGATTGCTACTGTTGGCGATGCTGTGACTTACATAGAGAGTCATCTATAATGCTTGAATGAAGTCCCGTTTTTTAGCGGGGCTTCTCGGCTTATATCTGGAGGGACCTATGCCGTACCGTAAATATAGAGAAAAAAAATACGAAACAAAATATCGTGAAGCGTTTAAAGTATTTCAAGAAAAAATAGGTATTACGTTTACAGATGAAAAATTATTGATTCAAGCATTTACGCATTCATCGTATGTGAATGAGCATCGAAAAAAACCGCATGAAGACAATGAGCGTCTCGAATTCCTTGGAGATGCAGTATTGGAACTTACTGTATCGCAGTATCTGTTTCAAAAATATCCGACAATGAGCGAAGGAGAGTTAACAAAACTACGTGCAGCTATTGTATGTGAACCATCTCTTGTTCGTTTTGCAAACGAGTTGTCATTTGGTAGCCTAGTTTTATTAGGAAAAGGTGAGGAAATGACAGGCGGACGTGAACGACCAGCTTTATTAGCGGATGTCTTTGAAGCGTTTATTGGTGCCCTTTATCTTGATCAAGGGTTAGAAACAGTATGGGGCTTCTTAAAAGAAATTGTATACCCTAAAATTAATGAAGGTGCTTTTTCTCATGTGATGGATTATAAGAGTCAATTACAAGAGTTGATTCAGCGTGATGGTAGTGGCAATATTGAGTATCAAATTTTGCAAGAAAAAGGACCGGCTCACAATCGAGAATTTGTGTCACGTGTTACGTTAAATAACGTGGCCTTAGGTCTTGGTAGTGGCAAGTCGAAAAAAGAAGCAGAGCAACAAGCTGCTGCAGAAGCGTTGAAAAAGTTAAAAGAACAACTATAAGGAATCCCCCTTTGAATGAGGGGGATTCCTTGTGCATAGAATGAAACTTTCCTTTCGTTTATAAATGTAAGGAAATGAAATCCGTATAATCGTTTGTTTTTGTATAAACAACATTTATAGCAACGGAGAATAGGAGGAAGGCCTTTCGTGTTTTTAAAAAGATTAGAAATAGCAGGATTTAAGTCTTTTGCTGAGCGTGTATCTGTCGATTTTGTCCCAGGTGTAACGTCTGTAGTAGGACCTAATGGAAGTGGGAAAAGTAATATTACTGATGCCATTCGTTGGGTACTTGGTGAACAATCGGCAAAATCATTACGTGGTGCAAAGATGGAAGATATTATTTTTGCAGGTAGTGATACGAGAAGAGCGGTTAATGTTGCTGAAGTAACATTAACTTTAAATAATGAAGATCAACGTTTACCGATTGAATATAATGAGGTGTGTGTAACGCGTCGTGTATCTCGTTCTGGTGATAGTGATTTTTATATTAATAAACAATCATGCAGGTTGAAAGATATTATCGATTTATTTATGGACTCTGGTATGGGAAGAGAAGCTTTTTCGATTATTAGCCAGGGGAAAGTTGAAGAAATTTTAAGTAGTAAATCAGAAGAACGTCGTGGTGTATTTGAAGAAGCGGCGGGAGTGCTGAAATACAAACTTCGTAAAAAGAAAGCTGAAGGTAAATTAGCAGACACACAAGAAAACTTAAATCGTGTACAAGATATAATTCACGAATTAAGTAGTCAAGTAGAACCTTTAGAAAGACAAGCTTCTATTGCAAAGGATTATCTCGAGAAAAAAGAAGAATTAGAGAAAGTAGAAGCGGCGCTTATTGTACATGAAATTGAAGAATTACATGAGAAATGGGAAGCGCTTCGAAATCAGTTTGGGCATAATAAAAACGAAGAAGCGAAAATGTCAACGCATTTACAAAAAGGTGAAGAAGAGCTAGAGGAATTACGGGGCCAATTACAAGCAGTAGATGAGTCTGTAGATTCCCTGCAAGAAGTACTTTTACTTTCTAGTAAAGAGCTAGAAAAGTTAGAAGGACAGCGTGAGCTATTAAAAGAGAGAAAGCAAAATGCAACGACGCATTGTGCACAACTCGAACAGTTAATTGTTGAATTAACAGAGAAAGCTACAAGTTATGATGGTGAAATTGAATCGAGTACAGAAGTATTGATGCAATTTGTAAATCATGTAAAAGAGTTGGAGACGAAATTGCATGATAATGAGCAATTACTTGCAACGTTTGCTGACAATTTAGAAGAGCAAATTGAGAATTTAAAAGGTGACTATATTGAACTTTTAAATCAACAAGCTAGTCATCGTAATGAGTTATCTATGATTGAAGAACAATCTAAACAACAAAACTCAAAAAATGAACGCCTTGATGAAGAAAATGCGAAATATGTAGAAATGCGTATGGAAATTACAGCGAAAAAGACAAAACTTGTGGAAAGTTATGAACAAGTAAAAGAAAAAGTAGCTGGAATCCTTTCGAATATACAAAAGACAGAAGCGGCACTTGGGAAATGCAAGGCGCAGTATAGTGAAAACGAAACAAAACTGTATCAAGCATATCAATTTGTACAACAGGCACGTTCTCGAAAAGAAATGCTAGAAGAGATGCAAGAGGACTACTCTGGTTTCTATCAAGGGGTACGTGAAGTATTGAAAGCTAGAGAAAATAGGTTGCAAGGTATTGAGGGTGCTGTTGCAGAACTGCTAACGGTACCGAAAGAATATGAAATTGCAATGGAAATTGCTCTAGGTGCAGCGATGCAGCATATAGTTGTACAAAAAGAAGAACATGCTCGTAATGCAATTGCGTTTTTAAAACAAAATAAACATGGACGAGCAACGTTTTTACCGCAAGCTGTTATTAAAGGTAGATCGTTATCATTTGAGCAATTACGTATTGTAAATCAGCACCCATCGTTTGTAGGTGTGGCAGCAGAACTCGTGCAATATAACAATAAATATGAAAATGTAGTTTCAAATTTATTAGGTACTGTTATTGTTGCAAAAGATTTACGCGGAGCGAATGAGTTGGCGAAACAATTGCAATACCGTTATCGCATTGTAACAATCGAAGGTGATGTAGTAAACCCTGGCGGTTCTATGACGGGTGGAGCGGTAAAACAGGCGAAATCATCTTTATTAGGACGTCAACGTGAACTAGAAGAGTGGACGAGTAAGTTAACTGATATGGAAGAAAAAACAACGAAGTTAGAAAACTTTGTTAAAGCAGTAAAACAAGAGATTCAAGAAAAAGAAGTGCAAATACGCGAACTAAGGCAAAGTGTAGAAGCAGAGCGTGTAGATGAACAGAAATTAAGAGAAGAAATTAGTCGCTTAGAATTAGAAGAACATCGTATTAATGATCGTTTATCTATTTACGATTTAGAGATTGAAGGGTTCTTGCAAGACCAAGTGAAAATGCAAGGTCGTAAAGAAGAGTTAGAAAAGATTTTAGCGACTCTTCAGGCAGAGATTACGGAATTAGATAGCAAAATAACAGCTTTAACAAAACAAAAAAGTGAGCAACATTCTTCGAAAGAAAAAGTTCAAAAAGAAATGACTGAGTTAAAAGTGTTAGCAGCTGAAAAGCAACAACGCTTATCTAATCAAAAAGAAAAAGTAGAACGATTGACGAAGGAAAAAGAAGAAACCGATGCAACGCTTGTCAAAACGAAAGAGGATTTAGCATTCTTAAAACAAGAAATGACATCGAATTCAAGTGGTGAAGAACAAATTACGAATATGATTGAGAAGAAAGCATATGATCGTAATCAAACTTCAGAGTTAATTCGCTCTCGTCGTGAACAACGTGTATCGTTACAAGAGAGAGTAGAACAGTTAGAGCGTAACCTGAAAGAAACAACAGGTAAACATAAATACATTCTTGAGATGTTGAAAGATCAAGAGGTAAAAATAAACCGACTTGATGTAGAGTTAGAAAATAGATTACAACATTTACGTGAAACATATACGATTTCATTTGAAGCGGCAAAACTGAAGTATACAATGGTGATGCCTGCTGAGGATGCACGTAAAAAGGTGAAACTAATTAAACTCTCCATCGAAGAGCTAGGTACAGTAAACTTAGGAGCAATTGATGAGTATGAGCGTGTGGCAGAGCGTCATACATTCTTACTAGAGCAAAAAGATGATCTAGAAGAAGCAAAAACGACATTGCACCAACTTATTACTGAAATGGATGAAGAAATGAAAAAACGCTTTTCTACTACGTTTGAAGGAATTCGAATGGAGTTTCAATCGGTGTTCTCTGAATTATTTGGAGGCGGTAGAGCGGATTTAGTTATGACAAATCCAGAGGACTTATTAAATACTGGTATTGATATCGTAGCGCAACCGCCAGGGAAGAAACTGCAAAACTTAGGTTTACTTTCAGGTGGAGAGCGTGCTTTAACGGCAATTGCGCTGCTATTTGGTATTTTAAAAGTGCGCCCAGTCCCATTCTGTGTATTAGATGAGGTAGAGGCTGCTCTTGATGAGGCAAACGTTGCCCGTTTTGCTCAGTATTTAAAGAAATTTAGTGATGAGACACAGTTTATTGTAATTACACATAGAAAAGGTACAATGGAAGAGTCTGATGTATTGTACGGTGTAACAATGCAAGAGTCAGGGGTATCTAAACTTGTTTCGGTTCGTTTAGATGATGGAGAAGAACTAGTTGCAAGCAAATAGAAAGGATGGGACAGTATGAGCTTTTTTAAAAAACTAAAAGAAAAAATTTCAAAACAAACAGATACGGTAACAGAGAAGTTTAAACAAGGATTAGAAAAAACGAGAAATTCGTTTGCAGATAAAGTAAATGATTTAGTCTTTCGTTACCGTAAAGTAGATGAAGATTTCTTCGAAGAATTAGAAGAAATTTTAATCGGTGCAGATGTTGGCGTTTCGACAGTGATGGAATTAATCGACCAGCTGAAAGAAGAAGTGCAACGTCGTAATATTCAAGATCCAAAAGAAGTACAAGCTGTTATTTCGGAAAAATTAATAGAGATTTATAAAGGTGACAGTGATTTTACTAATGAAATTAATGAGCAAAAGGATGGCTTGACAGTTGTTTTATTTGTTGGTGTGAATGGTGTAGGTAAAACGACAACAATTGGTAAGATGGCTCATAAGTTTAAATCAGAAGGTAAGTCTGTTTTATTAGCAGCAGGAGATACATTCCGTGCTGGAGCGATTGAACAATTAGAAGTATGGGGCGATCGCGTTGGGGTAGAAGTGATTAAACAAGGATCAGGGTCTGATCCAGCAGCGGTTATGTATGACGCTGTACAAGCTGCAAAAGCACGTAAAGTAGATGTATTACTATGTGATACAGCAGGACGTTTACAAAATAAAGTAAACTTAATGAAAGAGTTAGAGAAGGTAAAGCGTGTAATTGAGCGTGAAGTACCAGGAGCTCCTCATGAAGTATTACTTGTTATTGATGCAACAACAGGACAAAACGGTTTAAGTCAAGCGAAAACATTCCGTGAAGCAACGAATGTGACTGGTATTGTTTTAACGAAGTTAGATGGAACTGCTAAAGGTGGTATTGTATTAGCAATTCGTAACGAAATGGATGTACCGGTGAAATTCGTTGGATTAGGAGAGCAAATGGATGATCTGCAACAATTCGATCCAGAACAATATGTATATGGTTTATTTGCGAACTTAGTAGAAACAGAAGAAGTATAAGTGAAAGAAGCGGTATTTTCCGCTTCTTTTTCTATAAAAATATGAGATGTTAAGAAAAAAACTTGACACTCTTTTGTACTCCATGTAAACTAATTCATGTAAAGGGAAATCACTTAACAAAGGATGATCCAACATGCTCGAAAAAACAACGAGAATGAACTATTTATTTGATTTTTATCAATCGTTGTTAACGCAAAAACAAAGAAGTTATATGTCGCTTTATTATCTAGATGATTTATCTCTTGGTGAAATTGCGGAAGAATTTGATGTAAGTCGCCAAGCCGTGTATGATAACATTAAACGGACTGAAGCGATGCTTGAAGAATATGAAGAAAAATTAGTATTACTTCAAAAGTTTCAAGAGCGACAGCGACTTGTTGCAAAGCTAAAACAGCTAATCAGCGAAGAAGAGCATGTGAATGAAGAAATGAAACAAGTTGTTGAAGCTATCGAAAAATTAGATTAGGAGGGCGGCAATATGGCATTTGAAGGATTAGCCGACCGACTTCAACAGACGATGCAAAAAATCCGCGGCAAAGGGAAAGTTTCTGAAGCCGATGTGAAAGAAATGATGAGAGAAGTTCGTCTAGCTCTTTTAGAAGCGGACGTTAACTTTAAAGTAGTAAAAGATTTTGTAAAGCGTGTATCTGAACGTGCTGTCGGACAAGATGTAATGAAAAGTTTGACACCTGGACAACAAGTAATTAAGGTTGTACAGGAAGAACTTACAGAACTTATGGGCGGAGAGCAAAGCAAAATTGCTGTTGCTAATAAGCCACCGACTGTTATTATGATGGTTGGTCTGCAAGGTGCAGGTAAAACAACGACGACAGGTAAGCTTGCGAATTTGCTTCGTAAAAAGCATAATCGTAAACCAATGCTTGTTGCGGCGGATATTTACCGTCCTGCAGCGATTAAACAGCTTGAAACATTAGGGAAGCAATTGGACATGCCTGTATTCTCTTTAGGAGATCAAGTAAGTCCTGTTGAAATTGCGAAACAAGCGATTGCAAAAGCGAAAGAAGATCATCATGATTATGTTTTAATTGATACAGCAGGTCGCCTGCATATTGATGAAGAACTAATGGATGAATTAGCGAAAGTGAAAGAAGTTGCGAAACCGGATGAAATTTTCCTTGTTGTCGATGCGATGACAGGACAAGACGCGGTTAATGTTGCACAAAGTTTCCATGAACAGCTAGGTTTAACAGGGGTTGTATTAACGAAGCTGGATGGTGATACGCGCGGTGGTGCGGCATTGTCTATTAAAGCTGTTACAAATACGCCAATTAAATTTGCTGGTATGGGTGAAAAACTAGATGCACTTGAAGCGTTCCATCCAGAACGTATGGCATCCCGTATTTTAGGGATGGGAGACGTCTTAACATTAATTGAAAAAGCGCAAGCTACAGTTGATGAAGAGAAAGCAAAAGAACTTGAGCAAAAAATGCGTACGCTTTCGTTTACACTTGACGATTTCCTAGAACAACTTGGACAAGTGCGTCAACTTGGACCGCTTGATGAATTGTTAGGAATGCTTCCTGGTGCAAATAAAATTAAAGGGCTGAAAAATGCACAAGTTGATGAAAAACAAATTGGGCATATTGAGGCAATTATTCGTTCTATGACTAAATTAGAGCGAGAACAACCGGAAATAATCAATGCTAGTCGCAAAAAACGCATTGCCAAAGGTAGCGGTACAACGGTACAAGAAATCAATCGTTTAATCAAGCAATTTGATGATATGAAAAAAATGATGAAAACGATGACTGGAATGCAAAAAGGTAAGAAAAAAGGACTAGGTGGATTGAAGTTTCCATTCATGTAAGGAAAAAAGATGGCTCTGTTAAGAAAAAATACTTTACAAAGCAATAGTCTTTTTGCTAATATAATTATCTGTGTGAAATAAATTCGGAGGTGCTTTATAAATGGCAGTTAAAATTCGTTTAAAACGTATGGGAGCTAAAAAAACTCCTTTCTATCGTGTAGTTGTTGCAGATTCTCGTTCTCCTCGTGACGGACGTTTCATTGAGGAAATCGGTACTTACAATCCGGTTGCTCAACCAGCTGAAGTTAAGATCAACGAAGAAGCAGCATTAAAATGGTTAGGAAATGGTGCTAAACCATCTGATACAGTTCGTAACTTATTCTCTAACCAAGGTATCATGGAGAAATTCCACTTATCTAAACAAGGTAAGTAATTGAGGCAATGACTATGAAGAAGTTAGTCGAGACGATTGTCAAGCCTCTTGTCGATTATCCTGAAGATGTAAAAGTTACACAGGAACTTTACAACGGAGAGATAAAGTATCGATTAACTGTACATCCTGAGGATGTTGGAAAAGTCATTGGAAAACAAGGGAAAGTTGCGAAAGCAATTCGAATGCTCTTGTATTCAGTGGGACATCACAATAGTGAAAAAGTAACACTGGAAATTCAATAAACGTAAAAAGGGCGAGGAGTTATTCCTCTCCCTTTTTTAACATTTAAAGAGAAGTTGCAGCATGTTCCATATGTGAAATGGGGATGCTTAATTTATATAGAAACTAGGGGTGACATACTGTTTATGACAAAATGGTTTAACGTAGGAAAAATTGTAAATACTCATGGCGTAAAAGGAGAAATTCGTGTGGTTTCTCGTACGGATTTTCCAGAAGAGCGATATAAAGTAGGGAATACGTTATACATATCGAATGAAAAAGGTGGAGAGCCTTTCCCAGTAAAGATTACTTCTCATCGTCAACATAAAACATTTGATTTATTGACATTTGAAGGATATGGGAATGTAAATGAAGTAGAACAGTTTAAAGGTTCTCTTTTAAAAGTGCCTGAAGATCAATTAGGCGAACTAGCTGAAGGTGAATACTACTATCATGAAATTATTGGTTGCAACGTTGTAACGGAAGAAGGAGAAGCGCTAGGGACAATAAAAGAAGTTCTATCTCCTGGTGCAAATGATGTTTGGGTAATTAAACGTCCAAAAGGTCAAGATTTGTTAATTCCTTATATTGATGATGTTGTGCTTCAAGTTAACATTGAGAATAAATTAGTAACCATTCATGTAATGGAAGGGCTACTATAATGAAAATTGACATTTTAACTTTGTTTCCAGATATGTTTACAGGTGTGTTTGGATCTTCAATTTTAAAGAAAGCACAAGAAAAAGAAGCGGTAGAGCTTCGTGTTGTCAATTTCCGCGATTATACAACGAGTAAGCATAATAGTGTGGATGATTATCCGTATGGTGGCGGCGCTGGGATGGTGTTAACTCCTCAGCCTATTTTTGATGCTGTAGAAGATTTAACGAAAGAGACAGAGCGGAAGCCGCGGGTTGTCTTAATGTGTCCGCAAGGTGAAAGGTTTACTCAGAAGAAAGCGGAAGAGCTTGCAGAGGAAGAACATTTAATCTTTGTATGTGGGCATTATGAAGGATATGACGAACGAATTCGTGAACATCTCGTAACAGATGAGATTTCTATCGGTGACTATGTATTAACGGGTGGAGAGTTAGCCTCTATGGTTATAACTGATAGTGTCGTACGTCTCCTTCCAGGAGTACTAGGAAATCATGCTTCACAAGTCGAGGATTCGTTTAGTACAGGTTTATTAGAGCATCCTCATTATACACGTCCAGCTGATTTTCGTGGTATGAAAGTGCCAGATGTATTAATGTCGGGAAATCATAAAAATATTGATGAATGGCGACATAAAGAATCGTTGCGTCGTACGTACACGCGTAGACCGGATTTACTAGAAGAACGAGAATTGTCTAAGCAAGAAAAGAAGTGGCTAGAACAGATTAAAGAAGGCAAATAAGTGCTTGATATATTTTCTATTGCAACAGCCTTAGCAATATGCTATTATAACACTTGTGCTGCTGAAATCAGTAGCCGTATTAACGATGTTCCGCTGTAATTTATTTAGACTTTATAAGAGCATCTGTTTAAAGGAGAGAATTTAATATGCAACAATTAATCGCAGAAATTACAAAAGGCCAATTAAAAACTGACCTTCCTTCATTCCGTCCTGGAGACACTTTACGTGTACACGTAAAAGTAGTTGAGGGAACTCGTGAAAGAATTCAGCTTTTCGAAGGTGTTGTAATTAAACGTCGTGGTGGCGGAATCAGTGAAACATTCACAGTTCGTAAGATTTCTTACGGTGTAGGTGTAGAGCGTACATTCCCAGTTCACACGCCAAGAATCGCGAAAATCGAAGTACTTCGCCGTGGTAAAGTACGTCGTGCTAAGTTATACTACTTACGTAACCTTCGCGGTAAAAAAGCACGTATTAAAGAAATTCGATAAGACATGTATGGGAGCTTGTAAATGCACAAGCTCCCTTTTTCCAATCTATATAAAATTTTGATATAATACGATCAGCTTACATAATCGTGGAGGGGAAAAGCATGAAGAAAGAAAAGAGTTCACTTTGGGAATGGATCAAGGCAATTTTGATAGCTGTTGTATTAGCAGGTGTTATTAGACAGTTTTTCTTTGCGCCAATTCTCGTAGATGGAGTATCGATGGCGTCTACATTACATGATCGCGATCGAATGATTGTTAATAAAATTGGTTATCACATAGGAGATCCGAAACGATTTGATATTATTGTATTCCGAGCAACGGAAGATAAAGATTATATTAAGCGTATTATCGGCCTGCCAGGCGATGAAATAGAGTATCGTAATGATAAACTATATGTTAACGGAAAGGCTTATGAGGAGCCGTATTTAGACAAGCAGAAAAAACAAATTGCTGACGGACCGCTTACATATGATTTCACTCTTGAAGAAATGACAGGAAAGAAAACTGTTCCAGAAGGTCAATTATTTGTTTTAGGCGATAATCGTCGTTTTAGTAAAGATAGCCGTTCGATTGGTACAATTTCAATGGACCAAGTGATTGGAAAGGCAAATATACTATATTGGCCGTTAAAAGATGCTCGTATTGTGAAATAAAAGAAAAAGAAGGTGGCAACATGGTAATTCAATGGTTCCCGGGACATATGGCAAAGGCTAGACGCCAAGTAACAGAAAAATTAAAGTTAATTGATGTTGTAATTGAGCTTGTAGATGCTCGATTACCTTTATCTTCTCGAAATCCGATGATCGATGAGATTATTACACATAAACCGAGGCTTGTTGTTTTAAATAAAGCGGATATGGCAGATGATCGTTTAACAAAGCAATGGATCGCATATTTTAAAGAAAAAGGCCATATGGCAATTTCAATTAACGCACAGGCTGGACAAGGCATGAAGGAAATTGCGGCGGCTTGTAAAGTGTTAGTGAAAGAGAAATTTGATAAAATGGTTGCAAAAGGTATTAGACCGAGAGCGATTCGTGCATTAATTGTGGGGATACCGAATGTTGGTAAATCTACGTTGATTAATAAGTTAGCGAAGAAAAATATTGCTAAAACAGGAGATCGTCCTGGTGTGACAACAGCTCAGCAATGGATTAAAGTTGGGAAGGAAATGGAATTACTTGATACACCAGGTATACTATGGCCTAAATTTGAGGACCAATTAGTTGGATTACGTCTAGCTACGACTGGTGCAATTAAAGATTCTATTTTAAATCTACAAGACGTAGCTGTTTATGCGCTACGTTTTATGGAGAAACATTACCCAGAGCGATTAAAAGAGCGCTATAATTTAAATGACATTCCAGAAGATATCGTGGAGTTATTTGATGCGATTGGAAAAAATAGAGGCTGTTTAATGGGCGGCGGAATGATTGATTATGATAAAACATCTGAACTTGTACTTCGTGAGCTTCGTGGTGGCAAACTTGGAAAAATGACGTTTGAAACACCAGAAGAGTTTGCAGAGCAGACAGAAGATGCAGAAAAAGTAGAAGAAGTATAAGACGTGCGTTTGTACGTCTTTTCTTTTTTGTATATAAAGGGAGTGGCATGAATGCAAAAAGTGACGATTCAAGAGGCGGAACATTTACTACAAGAAATTATGAGTGAAGAGGACGACCGCTTTCAGATATTAATGAAAGATGAGCGAAAAGGGGTACAAAAGCTCATTTCGAAGTGGTATAAACAAAAAGAGTTAGCACAAAAGGAAAAAGAAAAATTTCTAGAAATGTCTAAATATGAAAATGCATTACGTGAAAAAGGTCTCACATATATCGCAGGTATAGATGAAGTAGGTCGTGGACCGTTAGCTGGGCCTGTTGTGACGGCAGCTGTCGTTCTTCCTAAGGATTTTTATATTCCGGGGTTAAATGACTCGAAAAAGTTGAGTGAAGCGAAACGTGAGCGTTTTTATGATGAAATTAAAGCGCAAGCAATTGCAATTGGAGTTGGAATTGTATCACCGCAAGTTATTGATGAAATAAATATTTATCAAGCGACGAAACAAGCGATGTTAGATGCTGTTGCGAATTTATCTTGTACACCACAATATTTATTAATTGATGCGATGAAACTCCCTACACCAATTCCGCAAACATCTATTATTAAAGGTGATGCAAAAAGTATTTCTATTTCAGCTGCATCCATTATTGCGAAAGTAACGAGAGATCGTATGATGAAAGAGCTTGGAGAAAAGTATCCTGCATATGGATTTGAACAACATATGGGATATGGCACAAAACAACATTTAGAAGCGATTGAAGCGCATGGCATATTAGAAGAACATCGAAAATCGTTTGCGCCAATTAAAGATATGATTCAAAAATAAGCTGCGAAAACGCAGCTTATTTTGTATTTTGACATATAAACATTACTATTTTCCAAAAAGAATAAAGCGATTTCAGTTTTCTGACACTTTATTGTAGACAGCGTGCCAATCATCTTATACAATGGCAATGTAATGTTTTTTAAACATTAAAAAACTTTTCGAGTAAAACAGGAAAACAGGGGAGGATGGGACCATGAATATCCATGAGTACCAAGGTAAGGCAGTCCTTAGAAGCTATGGGGTTAGCGTTCCGAACGGGAAGGTTGCATTTACAGTAGAAGAAGCTGTAGAAGCGGCGAAAGAATTAGGAACGGATGTATGTGTAGTGAAAGCACAAATTCACGCTGGTGGACGCGGCAAAGCTGGCGGAGTAAAAGTTGCAAAAAATTTAGATGAAGTTCGTACATATGCAGAGAGCATTTTAGGAACTACACTTGTGACACATCAAACAGGTCCTGAAGGTAAGGAAGTAAAACGCTTACTTATCGAAGAAGGTTGCGATATTAAAAAAGAATATTATGTAGGTCTTGTTTTAGACCGTGCAACTTCTCAAGTTGTTTTAATGGCTTCTGAAGAAGGCGGAACAGAAATTGAAGAAGTAGCAGAAAAAACACCTGAAAAAATCTTTAAAGAATATATTGATCCAGCAGTAGGCTTACAAGGCTTCCAAGCACGCCGAATTGCATTTAACATCAATATTCCAAAAGAGCTTGTAGGACAAGCTGTGAAGTTTATGATGGGCTTATACCGTGCTTTTATCGAAAAAGATTGCTCTATCGCAGAGATTAACCCACTTGTTACAACAGGTGATGGTAAAGTTATGGCATTAGATGCGAAATTAAACTTTGATTCTAATGCTTTATATCGCCATAAGGACATTTTAGAACTTCGTGACCTTGATGAAGAAGATGCAAAAGAAATCGAAGCTTCTAAATATGACTTAAACTACATTCCTTTAGATGGAAATATCGGTTGTATGGTTAATGGTGCAGGTTTAGCGATGGCTACTATGGATATCATTAAACATTACCATGGCGATCCAGCTAACTTTTTAGATGTTGGTGGCGGTGCGACAGCTGAAAAGGTTACAGAAGCATTCAAAATTATCCTTTCTGACAAAAATGTAAAAGGTATCTTCGTTAACATTTTTGGTGGCATTATGAAGTGTGATGTTATTGCAGAAGGTGTTATTGAAGCAACGAAACAAGTAGGTCTTGAATTGCCTTTAGTTGTACGTCTTGAAGGTACAAACGTAGAGTTAGGTAAGAAAATTTTAAATGAGTCTGGCTTAAATATTGTTGCAGCAGAATCTATGGCAGACGGTGCACAAAAAATTGTTTCACTAGTGGGCTAATAGAAAGCGGGGGAGAAAAATGAGCGTATTAGTTAATAAAGATACAAAAGTTATTGTTCAAGGTATTACAGGTTCTCAAGGGTTATTCCACACAAAGCAAATGATAGAATACGGTACGAAAATTGTCGGTGGTGTAACGCCAGGTAAAGGTGGCACTGATATTGAAGGTGTACCAGTATTTGATACTGTAGAAGATGCAGTGAAAGCAACAGGCGCAAACGCTTCAGTTGTATACGTTCCACCCGCTTTTGCGGCTGATGCAATTATGGAAGCAGTTGATGCAGAAATTGATTTAGTAGTATGTATTACTGAAGGAATTCCTGTATTAGATATGGTAAATGTAAAGAGATATATGGCTGGTAAACATACACGTTTACTTGGACCGAACTGCCCAGGTGTTATCACACCTGATGAATGTAAAATTGGTATTATGCCAGGGTACATTCATAAAAAAGGTCATGTAGGTATCGTATCTCGCTCTGGTACATTAACGTATGAGGCTGTACATCAGTTAACACAAGAAGGTATTGGTCAATCTACGGCTGTAGGTATCGGCGGAGACCCAGTTAACGGTACAGACTTTATTGATGCGTTAAAAGCATTTAATGAAGATGAAGAAACACATGCTGTAATTATGATTGGTGAAATCGGTGGTACAGCGGAAGAAGAGGCAGCTGAATGGGTGAAAGCTAATATGACAAAACCTGTTGTAGGCTTCATTGGCGGCCAAACAGCGCCTGCTGGCAAACGTATGGGCCATGCTGGTGCAATCATTTCTGGCGGTAAAGGAACTGCTGCAGAAAAGATTAAAACGATGGAAGCTTGTGGTATTAAAGTAGCGGAAACTCCAGCAGTTATGGGTGAAACGCTAATCTCTGTCTTAAAAGAAAAAGGTCTATTTGAGACTTGTAAAAACTACTAATCTGTTGAAAGACACCTTCTTGCTTGAAGGTGTCTTTTTACAAACTTCTTGTTTACATAATAAAAATTATGGGTAAGGAGAATTGAGATGAAAAGAGAACGATTATTACATCTTCATTATTTGTTAGCAGACCATTGGAAGGCGATAGAGAGGCTATTACATGTCGATCCAGAATTGAAGGGAATATACACTTTTAATGCAAAACAAATGGAATGTTACACTGGAATATCCTCGAAAAAATCTTCAGAATTAGTAAATTTTCTTCAAAGTTCAAATCTCCCACAATATATATCTTATTTAGAGAAAAATCGATTCTTTTATATGACAATATGGGATGAAGATTATCCGAAATTATTACGTGAAATACAAGATCCTCCCTTTGTATTATATGGAAAAGGAGAAAAAGATTTTCTCAATAAAGTGAATAAATTAGCGGTTGTTGGAACGAGAGAACCGACTTTATATGGATATGAAAGTTTGAAATTTATTTTACATCCATTATTAGAAAAAGAATGGCTTATTGTCAGTGGATTTGCAAGAGGGATAGATGCGATGTCTCATGAAATTACAGTAAGACGGCATTGCCCAACAATTGCGATACTAGGACATGGATTATCGTATATATATCCAAGAGAGAATCGATATTTATATGAAGTATGGAATGAATATATATTGTTATTAACAGAGTATCCTCCGCACTATGCACCGAAAAAATGGTATTTTCCAAAAAGGAATCGAATTATTAGTGGCATAAGTAAAGGTGTTTTAGTTGTAGAAGCGAAATCAAGAAGTGGAACACTTATTACCGCAGACCTTGCTCTAGAGCAAAATAGAGAGGTATTTGCACTGCCTGGACCTATATTTATAGATAGTGCATCAGGAACAAATCATCTCATTCAACAAGGAGCGAAACTAGTAAGAAATGCAGAAGATATACTGGAAGAGGTTTTAAATTAACCTTATATTTTTATGTTTTTATTAAACAATTATTGACAAATGGTAGATAGGCACTGTATGGTATATTCATTCTTGATTGACAAAAACAAGAGAAATCAATAAGATTAATGAAGACTTGAATCCACCTCTTAAGGAGGCACTAGCATGTCAGATTACCTCGTAATCGTGGAGTCGCCTTCTAAGGCGAAGACCATTGAGAAATATTTAGGGAAAAAATACAAAGTTGTCGCGTCTATGGGACACGTTCGCGATTTACCTAAAAGCCAAATGGGGATAGAAGTAAAGAACAACTTCACCCCGAAGTATATTACCATTCGTGGTAAAGGTCCCGTCTTAAAAGACTTAAAATCAGCAGCAAAAAAAGCAAAGAAAGTCTATCTCGCGGCCGATCCAGACCGCGAAGGGGAAGCTATTGCTTGGCATTTAGCCAATACGTTAAATGTGGACGTTGAATCAGATTGCCGAGTTGTGTTTAATGAGATTACAAAAGATGCAATAAAAGAATCATTCAAACATCCTCGCGCGATTAACATGAATTTAGTAGATGCACAACAAGCAAGACGTATACTAGATCGTCTTGTTGGTTACAATATTAGTCCTTTATTATGGAAGAAAGTAAAAAAAGGATTAAGTGCAGGACGCGTACAATCTGTAGCAGTTCGTTTAATTATCGAACGTGAAAGAGAAATACAAAGTTTCGAGCCTGAAGAATTCTGGACAATTAAGACAGAATTTGTGAAAGGGAAAGACACATTTGAAGCAAGCTTTTACGGTGTAGATGGTGAAAAAGTTCAATTAACGAATGAAACACAAGTGAATGAAATAATTGAACGGCTGAAAGATAATGCGTTCTCAGTTGAAAATGTAACGAGAAAAGAGCGAAAACGTAATCCAGCATTACCATTTACAACATCTTCCTTGCAACAAGAGGCGGCGCGTAAGTTAAACATGCGAGCAAAGAAAACGATGATGCTTGCGCAGCAATTGTATGAAGGAATTGATCTTGGAAAACAAGGAACTGTAGGTCTTATTACGTATATGAGAACTGATTCAACACGTATCTCAGAAACAGCTCAAACAGAGGCACGTACGTACATTACTGAGGCGTTTGGTACGGAATACATAGGAACAGAAAAGAAGAAAGAAACGAAGAAGTCGAACGCACAAGATGCGCATGAGGCAATTCGTCCTACTTCGGTAATGAGAAAGCCAGAGGAACTAAAGAGTTTCTTAAGTCGTGACCAACTTCGATTGTATAAATTGATTTGGGAGCGATTTGTTGCAAGTCAAATGGCGTCTGCTATAATGGATACTGTGACAGCGAGACTCATTAATAATAATGTTCAGTTCCGTTCAAGTGGATCGGTTGTAAAGTTCCCAGGATTTATGAAAGTGTATGTAGAGTCGAAAGATGATGGGGCTGAAGAAAAGGATAAGATGTTGCCACCTTTAGAAGTAGGGGAAACCGTATTTTCGAAGGATTTAGAACCGAAGCAACACTTTACACAACCTCCGCCGCGCTATACAGAGGCTCGTTTAGTAAGAACACTTGAAGAGCTTGGAATTGGAAGACCGTCGACTTACGTACCGACACTTGAAACGATTCAAAAACGTGGATATGTAGGTTTGGATAATAAACGCTTCGTTCCAACTGAACTAGGTGAAATAGTAATTGAACTTATTTTAGAGTTTTTCCCGGAAATTATTAACATTGAATTTACTGCTAACATGGAGCAAAGCCTCGATGAAGTAGAAGAAGGAAATGCGAATTGGGTAAAAATTGTTGATGATTTCTACGTAGGATTTGAACCGCGTTTAGAAAAAGCGGAAAAAGAAATGCGTGAAGTGGAAATTAAAGATGAACCAGCTGGGGAAGATTGTGAATTATGTAATCACCCAATGGTCTTTAAAATGGGTAAATACGGGAAATTTATGGCTTGCTCGAATTTCCCAGATTGTCGTAATACAAAGCCGATTGTGAAAGAAATCGGTGTTACTTGTCCAAAGTGTGATAAGGGTCAAATTATTGAACGCCGTAGTAATAAAAAGAAACGTCTTTTCTATGGGTGCGGTACGTATCCGGAATGCGACTTTGTATCTTGGGATAAGCCAATTGGTCGTAAGTGTCCGAAGTGCGAAGGCATGCTTGTAGAGAAAAAGTTGAAAAAAGGCGTGCAAGTACAATGTATTTCGTGCGATTATGAAGAAGAACAACAAATGTGAGCGTAACTGCTCACATTTTTTTCGGGAAGAAAAGGAAAGGTGATAAATATATGACAACACAAGTAGTAAACGTCATTGGCGCAGGTCTTGCAGGAAGTGAAGCAGCTTACCAAATTGCAAAACGTGGTGTCCAAGTAAGATTATACGAAATGAGACCGGTAAGGCAAACGCCAGCTCATCACACAGATAAATTTGCAGAATTAGTATGTAGTAACTCGCTTCGCGCAAACACATTAACAAATGCTGTTGGTGTTATTAAAGAAGAAATGCGTTTAATGGATTCTGTTATTATTCGTGCAGCTGATGAGTGTTCTGTACCAGCAGGAGGGGCTTTAGCGGTAGATCGTCATGAATTTGCGGCAAAAGTAACGGAATATGTGAAAAATCATCCGAACGTAACTGTGGTGAATGAAGAAATCACTGAAATTCCAGAAGGTCCTACTGTTATTGCGACAGGTCCACTTACGTCGCCTGATCTTTCTGCGCAATTAAAAGAATTAACGGGTGAAGACTACTTTTATTTCTATGATGCAGCAGCACCGATTGTTGAGAAAGACAGCATTGATATGAATAAAGTGTATTTAAAATCTCGTTACGATAAAGGTGAAGCGGCATATTTAAACTGTCCAATGACGGAAGAGGAATTTGACCGTTTTTACGAGGCTTTAATCGCTGCTGAAACAGTACCTTTAAAAGAATTTGAAAAAGAAATTTTCTTTGAAGGTTGTATGCCGGTAGAAGTTATGGCAAGTAGAGGAAGACAAACACTAGTATTTGGACCGATGAAACCTGTTGGATTAGAAGATCCAAAAACAGGGAAAACGCCATATGCTGTTGTTCAGTTACGTCAAGATGATGCAGCGGGGACGTTATACAATATCGTAGGTTTCCAAACGCATTTAAAATGGGGACCGCAAAAAGAAGTGTTACAGTTGATTCCGGGACTGGAAAACGCAGAGATTGTACGTTATGGTGTAATGCATCGTAATACGTTTATTAATTCACCTAACTTACTTCGTCCAACATACCAATATAAACAACGTGATGATTTATTCTTCGCTGGTCAAATGACTGGAGTAGAGGGGTATGTTGAATCGGCGGCTTCAGGATTGCTAGCAGGTATCAACGCTGCTCGACTTGTAAAAGGTGAAGAGCCGGTTGTATTACCACCAGTAACTGCGATGGGAAGTATGGCGAATTATATTACTGCGACAAATGCAAAAAACTTCCAACCGATGAATGCAAACTTCGGTCTGTTTGCACCGTTAGAGAAGAAAATTAAAAAGAAAGCAGAACGTAATGAAGCATATGCAACACGCGCTTTAGAAACGATTCGAAATTTTGTAAATATTTAGTTAAATTTCTTGCAAAGGCTACTAAGTTGTGATACGATTTAGTAGCCTTTATTGAGGTGAATTGTGTGAATGTGAAGAAATTGTTACAATTATTCGTTGGATATTTACAAATTGAAAGAAATTATTCAAAATATACAATTGCAAGTTATCAAAATGATTTAGAACATTTTGTACAATTTATGGAGCGAGAAGGCATATCCTCTTTTTTAGATATTACATACGCGGATGTTCGTTTGTACTTAACGACGTTGCATGATGAAAAGTTAGCCCGTAAATCTGTCGCAAGAAAAGTATCAAGCTTACGAAGTTTATATCGTTTTTTGATGCGTGAAGGTTATCGGAAGGATAATCCGTTTGCACTTGCGTCACTCCCCAAAAAAGAATTGTCAATCCCAAAGTTTTTATATGCTGAAGAATTAGAGGAATTATTTGAAGTTTCTGATACGAAAACCCCGTTAGGTCAAAGGAATCAAGCTTTATTAGAGTTGATGTATGCGACCGGGATCCGTGTGAGTGAATGTGTCAATTTACAACTTACCGATATTGACTTTGCGGTGGGAACAATTTTAGTAATGGGAAAAGGAAAAAAACAAAGGTATATTCCGTTCGGGAGCTATGCACAAGATGCTTTAATTACTTATATAGAGAACGGGAGAAAACAGTTAGCCAAGAAAACTGAAGAACAATCTCATATGGTATTTTTAAATGCGAAAGGCACGCCGCTGACAAGTCGAGGAGTACGCTATGTATTAAATGAACTCATTAAGAAAGCTTCACTGACAATGCGTATAAGTCCTCATATGTTAAGGCATACATTTGCTACACATATGTTAGATGAAGGGGCAGATTTACGTACTGTACAGGAGCTACTCGGTCATGAAAATTTGTCTACGACACAAATTTATACGCATGTCTCTAAAGAAAGATTGCGTTCTGTCTACATGAAGCATCACCCACGGGCATAAATTGCTTTTAAAGCTATAAAAACATATAAAGGAGTTTTTTCTATGGGAAATTTCCACGCTACAACGATATTTGCAGTTCATCATAATGGAGAATGTGCAATGGCTGGAGATGGCCAGGTGACAATGGGAAATGCTGTTGTAATGAAACATACAGCTCGTAAGGTTCGTAAACTTTTTCAAGGGAAAGTTTTAGCTGGTTTTGCAGGTTCAGTTGCTGATGCATTTACTCTTTTTGAAATGTTTGAAGGGAAATTAGAAGAGTATAATGGAAACTTGCAGCGTGCTGCTGTTGAGATGGCGAAGCAATGGCGCGGTGACAAGATGTTACGTCAGCTAGAAGCGATGCTCATTGTCATGGATAAAACAACGATGCTCCTTGTTTCAGGTACGGGAGAAGTGATTGAACCGGATGATGGTATTTTAGCAATTGGATCTGGCGGAAATTATGCGCTTTCAGCAGGTCGTGCTTTAAAACAATATGCAAGTGAACATTTAACAGCGAAGCAAATTGCGAAAGCGAGTTTAGACATTGCAGGCGATATTTGTGTGTATACAAACCACAATATAATTGTGGAAGAATTGTAGAATCGTAAGGGAGGCATTTTATATGCATTTACATTTTACTCCGCGTCAAATTGTGGAAAAATTAGATCAATACATTATCGGTCAAAAGGATGCGAAGAAAGCGGTTGCTGTAGCTTTAAGAAATCGATACCGCCGAAGTAAATTAGCTGAAAATCTACGTGATGAAATTGCACCTAAAAATATTTTAATGATTGGACCGACAGGTGTTGGTAAAACAGAGGTAGCACGACGAATGGCGAAACTCGTTGGAGCACCTTTTATTAAGGTTGAAGCTACGAAATTTACAGAAGTTGGATATGTAGGTAGAGATGTAGAATCGATGGTACGTGACCTTGTGGAAACGTCAGTTCGCATTGTGAAAGAAGAAATGGTAGTAAAAGTACAAGACAAAGCAGAAGAACAAGCGAACCAACGTCTTGTTGAAATTTTAGTGCCGAGTCCGGAGAAGCAATCTGGATTTAAAAACCCATTAGAAATGCTATTTGGTGGCGCTCAAAATTCGAATCAAACAACAGATTCACAGGAAGATGTTGAAATCGAAAAGAAACGTCAAGATGTGGAAAGAAAGCTTGCTGCAGGACTTCTTGAAGATGAAATTGTATCGATTGAAGTGACTGAACAACAGTCTTCCATGTTCGATATGCTGCAAGGAACTGGCATGGAACAAATGGGGATGAATTTTCAAGATGCATTAGGAAGTTTTATGCCGAAAAAAACAAAAAAACGTAAACTTTCTGTAAAAGAAGCAAGAAAAGTCTTGACAAATGAGGAAGCACAGCGCTTAATTGATATGGATGAAGTTACACAAGAGGCTGTTTATCGTGCTGAACAGCTCGGGATTATTTTTATCGATGAAATTGACAAAATTGCTGGTAAGCAGTCGAATAGTGTAGATGTATCACGTGAAGGTGTGCAACGTGACATTTTACCAATTGTAGAAGGATCAAATGTTGCGACAAAATACGGATCAGTAAAAACGGATTATATTTTATTCGTTGCAGCTGGAGCGTTTCATATGTCTAAACCGTCAGATTTGATTCCGGAATTACAAGGGAGATTTCCGATTCGAGTAGAATTAACAAAATTATCGACGGATGATTTTGTTAAAATATTAATCGAGCCTGATAATGCGTTAATTAAACAATATATTGCTTTATTAGCGACTGAAGGTATAGAAATTGAATTTTCAGACGAAGCTATTCGTAAGATTGCTGAGATTGCTTATCAAGTTAATCAGGATACAGATAATATTGGAGCAAGAAGACTTCATACGATTATGGAGAAGCTCCTTGAAGATTTATCGTTTGAAGCATCTGAAATTACGTTAGAGAAAATAACGATAACGCCTCAATACGTTGAGGAAAAATTAGCAACGATTGCTAAAAATAAAGATGTGAGCCAGTTTATTTTGTAATAGTGTCATCAGGTGACTCGCCCTAGTTTCCAAGTGATGAAAAAATATGTGAGTAACATGTAGGAGGAACTTTTGAAATGGAATTATTAGCAAAAACAAGAAAATTAAATGCGTTATTACAGAGCGCAGCAGGAAAGCCTGTAAACTTTAGAGAAATGTCTGACACAATGTGTGAAGTAATCGAAGCGAACGTATTCGTAGTAAGCCGTCGTGGTAAATTACTAGGTTATGCAATTCACCAACAAATCGAGAATGAGCGTATGAAACAAATGCTTGCAGAGCGTCAATTCCCAGAAGAGTATACACAAAGCTTATTCAACATTACAGAAACATCTTCAAACTTAGATGTAAACAGTGCTTACACAGCATTCCCAGTAGAAAATAAAGAATTATTTGGTCAAGGCTTAACTACAATCGTACCGATCGTTGGTGGCGGTGAGCGTCTAGGTACATTAGTTTTAGCTCGTCTTGGTCAAGAGTTCTTAGATGATGATTTAATTCTTGCTGAGTACAGCTCAACTGTTGTAGGTATGGAAATTTTACGTGAAAAAGCAGAAGAAATTGAAGAAGAAGCACGTAGCAAAGCTGTTGTTCAAATGGCGATCAGCTCATTATCTTACAGTGAGTTAGAAGCAATCGAGCACATCTTCGAAGAATTAAACGGAACAGAAGGTTTACTTGTTGCAAGTAAAATTGCTGACCGCGTAGGAATCACTCGTTCGGTAATCGTAAATGCACTTCGTAAATTAGAAAGTGCTGGTGTAATTGAGTCGCGTTCTTTAGGTATGAAAGGAACATACATTAAAGTACTAAACGACAAATTCTTACATGAACTTGCTAAATTGAAAACAAACTAATTTATAAAACTCTTCTCATTTTTTGAGGAGAGTTTTTTTGTATAACAGATTGATGTTGTTCGTACATAGCGTCATAATCGCATTTTTTTGAAAGGCCATGAATTGCATTTCACTTTTTTTGCTTAAAAGAAATGTAGGTTGGTAATACTAGAATTCGAGTATGAACAAAGAAAGTTTTACATTGTTCGCATTTTCGACTTGATTGTAATATTTCAGTATGATATAGTAAGCAGTGGTGTCAGTACAAAGTACACACGTTTACTGATTTAAGTGTTGGTGCTACGTTTGTAGTTTCGCTTAGAGATGAAGTAAACGGAGGATATCAAAAACCATTTAGGAGGAACTATATTATGTCAGTAATTTCTATGAAGCAATTGCTTGAAGCTGGTGTTCATTTCGGACATCAAACTCGTCGTTGGAACCCAAAAATGAAGCGTTACATTTTCACAGAGCGTAACGGTATCTACATCATCGACTTACAAAAAACTGTGAAAAAAGTTGAGGAAGCTTTCAAAGTTATGCGTGACATCGCTGCTGAAGGCGGAGACATCTTATTCGTAGGTACTAAAAAACAAGCACAAGAAGCTATTAAAGAAGAAGCAACTCGTGCTGGTATGTACTTCGTTAACCAACGTTGGTTAGGTGGAACTTTAACTAACTTCCAAACAATCCAAAAGCGTATCAAGCGTCTTAAAGACATCGAAAGAATGCAAGAAGATGGTACTTTCGAAGTACTACCTAAGAAAGAAGTTGTTCAACTTAAAAAAGAGTTAGAGCGTCTTGAGAAATTCTTAGGCGGTATTAAAGATATGAAAGGTCTTCCAAGTGCATTATTCGTAGTAGACCCTCGTAAAGAGCGTATTGCAGTTGCTGAAGCACGCAAATTACACATTCCAATCATCGGTATCGTTGATACAAACTGTGATCCAGACGAAATCGATCACGTTATCCCAGCGAACGATGATGCAATTCGTGCTGTAAAACTTCTTACATCTAAAATGGCAGACGCGATCCTTGAAGCAAAACAAGGTGAAGAAACTGTTACTGCGTAACAAAGTTGGAAAGGTGATAAGGGGTTCGGCCTTTTATCACCTTTTTTAAGGTATAAACACCTTTATAAAAGGTATAAATACATATTTTAGGAGGATGAAAAGTATGGCAATCACTGCACAAATGGTAAAAGAATTACGTGAAAAAACTGGCGCAGGTATGATGGACTGCAAAAAAGCTTTAACAGAAACTAACGGCGACATGGAGAAGGCAATTGACTTCTTACGTGAAAAAGGTATCGCGAAAGCTGCTAAAAAAGCAGACCGCATCGCTGCTGAAGGTTTAACTTTCATCGAAACAAACGGTAACGACGGTTTAATCTTAGAATTAAACTCTGAAACTGATTTCGTTGCGAAAAACGAAGGTTTCCAAACATTAATTAAAGAATTAGCTGCTCACTTATTAGCTAAGAAGCCTGCTAACGTTGAAGAAGCTATGGCTCAAACAATGGAAAACGGTAAAAAAGTTGAAGAGCACATCAACGAAGCAATCGCTAAAATTGGTGAAAAGCTTACACTTCGTCGTTTCGAAATCGTATCAAAAACTGATGCAGATGCATTCGGTGCTTACCTACACATGGGTGGACGCATTGGTGTTCTAACAGTTCTTGAAGGTTCTACTGATGAAGCGGCTGCTAAAGACGTAGCAATGCACATCGCTGCAGTTAACCCAAAATACATCGATCGTGATGCTGTAACAGCTGAAGAAGTTGAGCATGAGCGTCAAGTATTAACACAACAAGCATTAAACGAAGGCAAGCCTGAAAAAATCGTTGCAAAAATGGTTGAAGGCCGTCTAGGCAAATTCTTCGAAGAGATTTGCTTACTTGACCAAGCATTCGTTAAAAACCCTGATATGAAAGTTCGTCAATTCGTTGAGTCTAAAGGCGCAACATTAAAAGGATTCGTTCGCTACGCTGTTGGTGAAGGTATCGAAAAACGCGAAGACAACTTTGCTGAAGAAGTAATGAACCAAGTAAAAGGTAGTAACTAATACAGATTAGGGAACACATTGTGTTCCCTTTTTTAAAATAAAGATGTAAGCAATTGGAGGTTCATTATGAGTAAACCGAAATATAATCGTGTCGTTTTAAAGCTGAGTGGAGAAGCTTTAGCTGGCGAGCAAGGATTTGGAATCAACCCAGCTGTTATTAAGTCAGTTGCGGAACAAGTGAAAGAAATTGCAGAACTAGATGTAGAGGTTGCTGTTGTTGTTGGCGGCGGTAACATTTGGCGTGGGAAAATTGGAAGTGAGATGGGCATGGATCGTGCAGGAGCGGATTACATGGGCATGTTAGCGACAGTTATGAATTCATTAGCTCTTCAAGATAGCTTGGAGAACATCGGAATTCAAACTCGCGTACAAACTTCAATTGAAATGCGTCAAGTGGCAGAGCCTTACATTCGTCGTAAAGCAGTTCGTCACTTAGAGAAAAAACGTGTTGTTATCTTTGCAGCAGGTACTGGTAACCCATACTTCTCTACAGATACAACGGCAGCATTACGTGCAGCGGAAATTGAAGCTGACGTAATTTTAATGGCGAAAAACAATGTGGATGGCGTATATAATGCAGATCCATCTATTGACCCAACAGCTACGAAATACGAAACACTTACTTACTTAGATGTATTAAAAGAAGGTTTAGGTGTAATGGATTCTACAGCTTCTTCTCTATGTATGGATAATGATATTCCATTAATTGTATTCTCAGTTATGGAAAAAGGGAATATTAAACGTGCCGTGTTAGGCGAAAATATCGGAACAGTTGTAAGGGGGAAATAAATATGGGACAACAAGTATTGAAGTCTGCAAATGAAAAAATGGAAAAAGCGGTTGCTGCTTATTCACGCGAATTAGCAACAGTTCGCGCTGGTCGTGCAAACGCGTCTGTATTAGATAAAGTACAAGTTGATTACTATGGTGCACCAACACCAGTTGTGCAATTAGCGAACATTACAGTTCCAGAAGCACGTTTACTTGTAATTCAACCGTATGATAAAACTTCTATCGGTGATATCGAAAAAGCAATTTTAAAAGCAGATTTAGGCTTAAACCCTTCTAATGATGGAACTGTAATTCGTATTGCATTCCCTGCATTAACAGAAGAGCGTCGTCGTGATCTTGTAAAAGTTGTGAAAAAATATGCTGAAGAAGCAAAAGTTGCTGTTCGTAACGTACGTCGTGACGGTAACGATGATCTTAAGAAGCTTGAAAAAGCTGGCGAGATTACAGAAGACGATTTAAGAGGATATACTGAAGATATCCAAAAAGAAACAGATAAATATATTGCAAAAGTTGACGAAATCGCAAAAAACAAAGAAAAAGAAATCATGGAAGTGTAATAGCGATACTTTCGCAAATATGACCCTCTTCTTAAGGGGGTCTTTTTACACTTTTAGGCATACGTCTGCTTGTTGGAGGGTATGAATGATGTTTAAAAACTTTCCTTTTTTTAAAGGTAAAAAGGACACATCGTTTGATCATCTCGTTGAAGAAGTGAAAAAAGGATACATCCCAGAACATATTGCCATTATTATGGATGGTAATGGAAGGTGGGCAAAGAGGAGAGCGATGCCTCGTATTGCGGGACATCATGAAGGCATGCAAGTTGTAAAGAAAATCACAAAATTTGCAAGCAAACTTAATGTGAAAGTATTAACTCTTTATGCTTTTTCAACTGAGAACTGGAAAAGACCAAAAAAGGAAGTTGATTATTTAATGAAGCTTCCAGAAGAATTTTTAGGTACATTTTTACCAGAATTGATTGAAGAGAACGTACAAGTCCGTGTAATAGGGCAACAAGATCGTCTTCCTACGCATACACGCAGAGCGATGGAGAAGGCCATGGAAGAGACGAAAGAGAATACGGGATTAATTCTGAATTTCGCGTTAAACTATGGAAGTCGAGATGAAATCGTTTCTGCTGTGCAACATATGATGAAAGATAGTGAGGAAGGAAAAGTTCGTGTTGAAGATGTAAGCGAAGAAATGCTTTCTTCCTACCTAATGACGAGTTCTTTACCTGACCCAGAATTGTTAATCCGTACGAGCGGAGAGCTACGTATTAGTAATTTCATGTTATGGCAAATTGCATATTCGGAATTTTGGTTTACAGATGTGTATTGGCCAGATTTTACCGAGGAACATTTGCTAAATGCGATTACAGACTTTCAGCATAGAGGGCGCAGATTCGGAGGCGTGTAGAAAGAGAGGGTTTGGTAGTGAAACAGAGAATTATTACTGGAGTGGTTGCTGCCGCGCTATTCATTCCCATCGTAATTTACGGTGGCGTGCCTTTTACGGTTTTAGTGTATGCACTTGCTTCTATAGGTTTATATGAATTAATTCGTATGAATAAGCTTACGCTTATTTCAGTACCAACAGTTTTAGCTGCAGTATTATTATGGATTATTTTAATTCCAAGTAGTGCATCAGAACTGTTTACTTGGATTGGATTAGGTAAATTAGAAATCACATTTGTGATTGTTCTATTACTTTTATCATATACAGTCCTTTCTAAGAATACATTTACTTTTGATAATGCTTCATTTTTATTAATGGCGACAACATATGTTGCAATGGGATTCTTATATTTGAATGAAACGAGAATTTTAGGAATTAAATATGTGTTTTGCGCATTATTTGTTATATGGGCTACTGATTCAGGTGCATATTTCGTAGGAAAAGCATTAGGAAAAAGAAAATTATGGCCAGAAATTAGTCCAAATAAAACGATTGAAGGTTCATTAGGCGGCATCGTTTGTGGAATTATTGTGGCGCTTGTTTACAACATGTTCTTCCCGGTGGAATCGAATGTAGTAATTTTAATTGTGCTGACAATTATCATTTCTATTTTTGGACAAATTGGTGATTTAGTACAATCTGCATTTAAACGTCATTATGGCGTAAAAGATTCGGGTACAATTTTACCTGGACATGGTGGTATATTAGATCGAACAGATAGTTGGTTATTCGTTTTACCAATTCTCTACTTCTTATTACAATACAATTAATAAATGAACGAGGGGTTGGAGTCATGAAAAACATTAGTTTATTAGGTGCAAGCGGATCAATTGGTACACAAACTTTAGATGTATTACGCTCGCACCCAGACCAATTCCGTCTCGTTGCTTTTTCTGTAGGGAAAAATATTGACTACGCAGTAAAAGTCATTCAAGAATTTTCTCCGCAAATTGTCTCTGTGCAAAGAGAGGAAGATGTTTTAAAATTACAAGCTGTCTCTGGTAATACAAAAATTGTATATGGTAGTGAAGGACTTTTAGAAGTAGCATTACATCCAGATGCGGAGATCGTAGTAAATGCTGTTGTAGGTAGCGTAGGGTTGTTACCGACACTTCGTGCAATTGAGGCGAAAAAAACAATTGGAATTGCAAACAAAGAAACGTTAGTAACTGCAGGGCATCTTGTAATGGAAGCAGCGCGAAAACATAATGTTTCGTTACTTCCAGTAGACAGTGAACATTCAGCTATTTTTCAATGCTTGAATGGTGAAAATGAAAAAAGAATTTCTCGACTAATTATAACGGCTTCTGGTGGAAGTTTCCGTGATAAAACGAGAGATGAATTGCATCATGTGACCGTAGAAGATGCGCTTCGACATCCAAACTGGTCAATGGGTTCGAAAATTACAATTGATTCTGCTACAATGATGAATAAGGGGCTAGAAGTAATTGAAGCACATTGGCTTTTCGGTATCCCTTATGAGCAAATCGATGTTGTTTTACATAAAGAAAGTATTATTCATTCTATGGTTGAATTTGAAGATCGTAGTGTGATGGCACAGCTTGGCTCACCTGATATGCGAGTGCCAATTCAATACGCACTTACATATCCTGATCGATTACCTCTTTCAGACACAAAGCAGTTAAATTTATGGGAAATGGGTACATTGCATTTTGAGAAAATGAATCAAGAACGTTTCCGTTGCTTGCGCTTTGCGTATGAAGCTGGAAAAACAGGTGGAAGTATGCCAGCTGTAATGAATGCAGCGAATGAAGTAGCTGTTGAAGCTTTTTTACAAAAGAGAATTGGTTTCTTGACAGTGGAAGACCTCATTGAAAAAGCAATGAACCATCACAATGTCATTGCACGTCCAAGCTTAGAGGAAATTCTGGAAATTGATGCAGCCACAAGACGGTTTGTGATGGAACAAATTTAGCAAAGGTGGTATGGAATTGAATACAGCGATTGCCTTTATATTAATTTTCGGTGCACTCGTATTTTTCCATGAGCTAGGGCATCTATATTTCGCAAAACGAGCAGGTATTTTATGCCGTGAGTTTGCGATTGGTTTTGGTCCGAAAATATTCTCATTTGAAAAGAATGAAACGGTGTATACGATTCGATTACTGCCCCTTGGCGGCTATGTAAGAATGGCTGGCGAGGATGCAGATACAGTTGAGTTAAAGCCTGGGAAAAAGGTTGGCCTTGTATTAAACGAAAAAGACGAAGTTGTAAAATTAGTTTTTGATGGATATGAAAAGTATCCAAATGTTCGCGTTATTGAAGTCGAACAATCTGATTTAGAGCATAATTTAACAATTTCGGGTTATGAAGAGTACGAGGAAGAGCTTCAAACATTCCGAGTGAATGAAAAGGCTCGTATTATTACTGCTGGTGAAGAAATTCAAATTGCTCCGTATAATAGACAGTTTGGCTCTAAGAAATTAGGTCAACGTGCTTTAACGATCTTTGCGGGTCCTGCAATGAACTTCATTTTAGCATTTGTTATTTTTGTGATTCTTGGATTTGTACAAGGTGTTCCTGTTGACAAACCAATGGTCGGAAAAGTGATGGAGAATAGTGCAGCAGAGCAAGCTGGATTAAAAGAAAATGATACAATTCAAGCTATTGATGGGAAAAACACAAGTACATGGAAAGATGTTGTTACCATTGTACGTGAAAATCCAAATAAAGAAATTACGTTACAAGTAAAGCGTGATAGTGAACAGTTTAATGTGAAAGTAACGCCAACGCTTGATAAAGAAGGTAAAGAAGAAGTTGGTAGAATTGGTGTTTACTCTCCTGTAGAGAAAACAGTGATGGGTTCTATTAAATCAGGTTTTGAACAAACATACCAATGGACGAAACTAATTTTTGAGTCTCTTGTGAAATTAGTAACTGGTCAATTCTCTATTAATGAGTTGTCAGGTCCAGTAGGAATTTATAATCTAACAGATCAAGTTGTAGATTATGGATTTACGCGTGTTTTAAGTTTAGCAGCCGTTTTAAGTATTAACCTTGGTTTATTTAATTTACTACCAGTTCCTGCTTTAGACGGTGGACGTTTGTTCTTCTTCTTAATTGAGGCGTTACGCGGGAAACCAATTGATCGTCAAAAAGAAGGAATGGTTCACTTTATTGGTTTTGCATTATTAATGTTACTTATGTTAGTTGTAACTTGGAATGACATTCGTAAGTTTTTCTTGTAAAATAAAGTGAAACTTATAATGAAATAGAGCTCGTAGAATAAAATCCCTCACCTAACTCGAGGTGAGGGGTTTTCCTGCGTGTAAGAGTAAAATGAAGAGGTGCGAATAGATGAAACAAAGTATGGTATTCAGTCCTACATTACGTGAAGTTCCAGCTGATGCGGAGATTAAGAGTCATCAGTTATTACTTCGTGCAGGTTTTATGCGTCAAAATGCTTCTGGTATTTATAGTTTTCTACCATTTGGATTAAAAGTACTACACAAAGTAGAACGTATCGTTCGAGAAGAAATGGAGCGCGCAGGTGCTGTAGAATTATTAATGCCAGCGATGCAAGCTGCAGAATTATGGCAAGAGTCAGGTCGTTGGTATTCTTACGGATCTGAATTAATGCGTATGAAAGATCGTAACGCTCGTGAATTTGCATTAGGAGCGACACATGAAGAAGTAATTACGGATCTTGTACGTGATGAAGTGAAATCATATAAAAAATTACCGTTAACATTATATCAAATTCAAACAAAATTCCGTGATGAACAAAGACCTCGTTTCGGTTTATTACGTGGAAGAGAGTTTCTAATGAAAGATGCATACTCTTTCCATGCTACGCAAGAGAGCTTAGATGAAGTATACGATCGCTTATACAAAGCATACTCTAATATTTTTGCTCGTTGTGGTTTGAATTTCCGTGCGGTTATTGCTGATTCTGGGGCAATGGGTGGAAAAGATACACATGAATTTATGGTATTATCTGATGTTGGTGAAGATACAATTGCATACTCTGATACATCTGATTATGCAGCGAACATTGAAATGGCTCCTGTTGTAGCTACGTATACGAAGAGTGACGAAGCAGAAAAAGCGCTTGAAAAAGTAGCAACACCAGACCAAAAAGCAATTGAAGAAGTATCTGCATTCTTAAACATCGAAGCTGAAAAGTGCATTAAGTCTATGGTATTTAAAGTAGATGAGAAATTAGTAGTTGTACTTGTTCGTGGTGATCATGAAGTAAACGATGTAAAAGTGAAAAATGTATACGGTGCTTCAGTTGTTGAGCTTGCCTCTCATGAAGAAGTAAAAGAATTATTAAATTGTGAAGTTGGTTCATTAGGACCAATTGGTGTAACAGGTGATATCGAAATTATCGCTGATCACGCTGTAGCATCAATTGTCAACGGATGTTCAGGAGCGAACGAAGAAGGATTCCATTATGTAAATGTAAATCCAGAACGTGACTTTAAAGTAAGTCAATATACGGATTTACGCTTCATTCAAGAAGGAGACCAATCTCCAGACGGAAACGGAACAATTCTTTTCGCACGCGGAATTGAAGTTGGTCATGTATTTAAATTAGGAACTCGTTATAGTGAAGCAATGAACGCAACATTCCTAGATGAAAACGGAAAAACACAACCACTTATTATGGGTTGTTACGGCATTGGTGTGTCTCGTACAGTGGCAGCAATTGCAGAGCAGTTTAATGATGAGAACGGTTTAGTTTGGCCAAAAGCTGTTGCACCGTTCCATGTGCATGTAATTCCAGTAAATATGAAATCTGATGCACAACGTGAAATGGGTGAAAACATCTATAACTCATTACAAGAGCAAGGATATGAAGTATTACTAGATGATCGTGCAGAACGTGCAGGTGTTAAATTTGCTGATGCTGATTTATTCGGCCTTCCAGTTCGCGTGACAGTTGGTAAAAAAGCAGACGAAGGTATTGTAGAAGTGAAAGTACGTGCTACAGGTGAGTCTGAAGAAGTAAAAGTAGAAGAACTTCAAACATATATTGCTAATATTTTAAAATAGGAAGAGGTACCTCGTAATGAGGTACCTTCTCTTTCTTTGTAAACGTATTTTGTAAAAGAAGAAGGGAGAAATCTTTCTTTGTAGTACGTTTCAATTTATAATAGCAAATGGAAGGAGAGTGCTTATGTCTTTAACAAATGAACAAAAAGAGCGATTTCAAATTTTGCTCCAGCAGTTGCAAATACCAGACGACCTTATAAATCAATATTTACAAGGCGGTGGTATTGAAAGGCTCGTTATCGATAAAGCGAATAAAAGTTGGCATTTTAATTTACAAGTGCCACGTATTTTGCCTACAGAATTATATGAATTGCTAGAAACAAAGCTTAAGCAATCATTTTCTCATATTGCAAGAACAACATTTGCATTAGAAACAGAGAACAAACAATTTACTGAAGAAGAAGTGAGGGCGTATTGGCCACTTTGTACGGAACGAATTACATTTTCACCTATGTTTGCTTATTTAAAGAAGCAGCTTCCGCAGGTCAATGGAGTGAAGTTACTTATAAATGTGAATAATGAGCTGGAATCTACTGCTTTAAAGAAAAACGTTGCAAAACCAGTAGGGGATCAATACGAGGCTTTTGGATTCCCGCGTTTCCAGTTAGACACACATATACAGCAAAATACAGAAGAAATGCAAAAGTTTCGTGAGCAAACGCAGCAAGAAGACCGCGAGCGTGTTATACAAGCTATGGAAGAAATGGCGAAGAAGCAAGCTGAAGAAAGCAGCGTTGTGCATGAAGGGCCGATCACACTCGGGTATCTTATTAAGCCAGATGAAGAGATTACACCAATGCGAGAAATTCAAGATGAAGAAAGAAGAAAAACAGTTCAAGGATATGTCTTCCATGTGGAAACGAAAGAGCTTCGTAGTGGACGTACGTTATTAACTTTAAAAATAACGGATTATACAGATTCGATTATGATCAAAATGTTCTCACGTGATAAAGAAGATATTCCAATGCTACAATCCTTGAAAAAAGGAATGTGGGTGAAGGCTCGTGGTTCTGTTCAAAATGATACATTTGTTCGAGATTTAGTAATGATTGCAAATGATATTAATGAAATAACAGGACCGTCTCGTAAAGATAAAGCACCAGAAGGCGAAAAACGAGTAGAGCTCCATCTTCACACGCCAATGAGTCAAATGGATGCTGTTACTCCAGTTTCTAAGCTTGTTGCTCAAGCTGGTAAATGGGGGCATGAGGCTATTGCCATTACAGACCATGCTGTTGCACAGTCATTCCCAGAAGCATATTCAGCTGGGAAAAAAGCCGGAATTAAAGTTATATATGGTGTGGAAGCAAACTTAGTGAATGACGGTGTACCAATAGCGTATAACGAAGCGCATCGTTTACTTGCAGAGGAAACGTATGTTGTTTTCGACGTTGAGACGACAGGTTTATCAGCTGTATATGATACAGTTATTGAGTTAGCTGCTGTAAAAGTAAAAGGCGGCGAAATTATTGACCGCTTTGAATCTTTTGCAAATCCGCATCAACCATTATCGGCAACGATCATTGAATTAACAGGTATTACAGATGATATGTTAACCGACGCACCAGAAGTGGACGAAGTGTTTAAAAAGTTTGAAGAATGGATGGGCGACCATACACTTGTTGCTCATAACGCAAGCTTCGATATGGGCTTTATTAACGTAGGATTTAAAAAAGCTGGTTTAGAAAAAACAAAAAATCCAGTAATAGATACGTTAGAGCTTGCACGATTCTTATTCCCAGAAATGAAAAATCACCGTTTAAATACGTTGTGTAAAAAGATGGACATTGAATTAACTCAGCATCACCGTGCGATTTATGATACAGAAGCAACGGGATACTTACTAGTGAAAATGTTAAAAGATGTAATTGAAAAAGGTTTTGAATATCACGATCAATTAAACGATAGTATGGGACAAGGGGATGCATATAAGCGCGGGCGTCCAAGTCATATGACATTACTTGCTACATCGGATGTTGGATTGAAAAATTTATATAAACTTGTTTCATATTCTCATTTAAATTACTTTTACCGTGTACCGCGAGTACCAAGATCACTATTAAAAAAATATCGTGAAGGTATTTTAGTAGGAACGGCTTGTGATAAAGGTGAAGTGTTTGAGGCAATGATGCAAAAAGCTCCTGAAGAGGTAGAAGAAATTGCGCAATTCTACGATTACATTGAAGTAATGCCACCAGAAGTGTTACGTCATTTAGTAGAGCGTGAACTTGTTCGGGATGAGGGGCAATTAAAAACAATTATTTCAAACTTAGTAAAACTAGGTGAGACGTTAGATAAACCAGTTGTCGCTACCGGAAACGTGCATTACTTAAATCCAGAAGATGCAATGTATCGCAAAATTTTAGTTAGTTCGCAGGGCGGAGCCAATCCGTTAAACCGACATTCATTACCACCTGTACATTTCCGTACAACCGATGAAATGTTAGAGTGTTTCTCATTCTTAGGTGAAGATGTAGCGAAAGAAATTGTCGTAACGAATACACAAAAGATTGCATCATTAATTGGCGATGTTCATCCAGTAAAAGATGATCTATACACACCGAAAATTGAAGGTGCAGATGATGAAACACGTGATATGAGTTATAAAATGGCGCGTAGCATTTATGGTGAAGAGTTACCTGAAATTGTAGAAGCGCGTTTAGAAAAAGAATTAAAAAGTATCATCGGGCATGGATTCGCCGTAATTTATTTAATTTCACATAAGCTTGTGAAAAAATCGTTAGTAGACGGATATCTAGTAGGTTCGCGTGGATCGGTAGGTTCATCATTCGTTGCAACGATGATGGAAATTACAGAAGTAAATCCATTACCACCACACTATGTATGTCCGAAATGTAAGCAATCAGAATTCTTTAATGATGGTTCTGTAGGTTCTGGTTTTGACTTACCGGATAAAGAATGTCCAACTTGTAATATTCCATATGTAAAAGATGGACATGACATTCCGTTCGAAACGTTCCTTGGATTTAAAGGAGATAAGGTACCCGATATCGATTTGAATTTCTCCGGGGAATACCAACCACGTGCCCATAACTATACGAAAGTACTATTCGGTGAAGATTATGTATATCGTGCAGGAACGATTGGTACAGTTGCGGAAAAAACTGCTTATGGATATGTAAAAGGTTATGCAAATGATCATAACTTAACGATTCGAAATGCAGAAATTGACCGCTTAGTAGCAGGATGTACCGGTGTAAAACGTACAACAGGGCAGCATCCAGGTGGTATTATCGTTGTGCCAGATTACATGGACATTTTTGATTTCTCACCAATACAGTATCCAGCAGATTCAATAGGTGCTGAGTGGAGAACGACACACTTTGACTTCCACTCTATTCATGATAATTTATTGAAGCTTGATATACTAGGACACGATGATCCGACAGTTATTCGTATGTTACAAGATTTAAGTGGTATTGATCCGAAAACAATCCCAACGGACGATCCAGAAGTAATGAAGATTTTCTCAGGGCCAGAATCGTTAGGCGTAACGGAAGAACAAATTAACTGTAAAACAGGTACACTTGGTATACCAGAGTTTGGTACGAAATTCGTAAGACAGATGTTAGAAGAGACGAAACCGACGACGTTCTCAGAGTTAGTCCAAATTTCTGGATTATCACATGGTACGGACGTATGGCTTGGTAATGCGAACGAGTTAATTTATAACGGTACATGTACGCTGAGTGAAGTTATCGGTTGTCGTGATGACATCATGGTATACTTAATCTATCAAGGTTTGGACCCATCATTAGCCTTCAAAATCATGGAGTCAGTACGTAAAGGTAAAGGTGTACCAGAAGAATGGGAAGAGGACATGAAAAGTAATAATGTACCAGGTTGGTATATTGATTCATGTAAGAAGATTAAGTACATGTTCCCGAAAGCCCATGCGGCTGCTTATGTACTTATGGCTGTGCGTATCGCATACTTTAAAGTACATTTCGCGCTTTTATTCTATGCGGCATACTTTACGGTTCGTGCAGATGACTTTGACGTAGAAGCGATGGCAAAAGGTTCAGCATCTATACGTGCAAGAATCGATGAAATTGCGCAAAAAGGTTTAGATGCAGCACCGAAAGAGAAGAGTTTATTAACGGTACTAGAAATGACACTTGAAATGTGTGAGCGTGGATACTCATTCCAAAAGGTCGATTTATATCGCTCACATGCAACAGACTTTATTATTGATGGAGACTCATTAATCCCTCCATTTAATGCGGTGCCTGGTCTTGGTACAAACGCAGCTTTAAGTATTGTGGAAGCACGTAAAAATGGAGAATTCTTATCAAAAGAAGACTTGCAGCAGCGTAGTAAGGTTTCGAAAACAATTATTGAGTATTTAGATAGTCAAGGTTGTTTAGGTGATTTGCCGGATCAAAACCAGTTATCGCTGTTCTGATAGGTAGGAAAAGTCTTTGCAAATCAACATTTGGTATGGTATACTATTAACCGAGATAACCATGTCATGTATATTGTGTGAAAAGAAGAGTGGGGAAACCCACTCTTTCGTGTTACTATCTACATTTTATTGATGTGGAGAGGTAAGAAATTTCTGTCGTATATACATATTTTGTTACAAGTTTTACTTCTTAAATTTGGTAATACTAAGACAGATATTCCCTGCTTAACGGCAGGGGCTTTTGTTAGCTAACGAGAAAGAATAAGATAGACCGTTCTATGGACGGGGTCTTTTCTTGTGAATGGTACATGGCGGCAGGAAGGAGGCTGTTTATGGATAAGAAAGTCACAGAAGTTGTAGAAGCATTTGCGCAGCCAATTGTTGAAGAGTTAAATCTTGAACTTGTAGATGTAGAGTATGTGAAAGAAGGACAAGACTGGTTCTTACGCGTATTCATCGATTCTGAAAAGGGAGTCGACATTGAAGAATGCGGTGCGGTGAGTGAACGTTTAAGCGAAGCTTTAGATAAAGAGGATCCAATTCCTCATCTTTACTTTTTGGATGTGTCATCTCCTGGAGCAGAACGTCCATTAAAGAAAGAGAAAGACTTCCAGCAAGCGGTAGGAAAACAAGTGGCAATTAAAACATATGAGCCGATTGATGGTGAAAAGATGTTTGAAGGAAAAATGCTTTCCTACGATGGTACTACAATTACACTATTATTAACAATTAAAACACGTAAAAAAGAAATCCAAATTCCAATGGACAAAGTTGCAAATGCGCGACTTGCTGTTACGTTTTAGTTAGAAGGGGGATCTTCATGAGCACTGAGTTGTTAGATGCCTTGCTCGTATTAGAGTCAGAAAAAGGAATTAGCAAAGATATTATTATTGATGCGATTGAAGCAGCGTTAATCTCTGCTTATAAACGCAATTTTAACCAAGCACAAAACGTTCGTGTGAGCTTTAACCCACAAGTGGGAACAATCCAAGTTTTAGCACGTAAAGACGTTGTTGATAATGTGTTTGATCCACGTCTTGAAATTTCTGTTGAAGAAGCAAGACAAATTAATCCAAACTATCAAGATGGTGACGTACTAGAAATTGAAGTAACACCAAAAGATTTCGGTCGTATTGCAGCACAAACTGCAAAACAAGTTGTAACACAACGAGTGCGTGAAGCTGAGCGTGGTGTTATTTACTCTGAGTTTAGTGACCGTGAAGAAGATATCATGGTTGGTATCGTACAACGTCAAGATGCTCGTTTCATCTATGTAAGCTTAGGAAAAGTAGAAGCTTTATTACCTGTAAGTGAGCAAATGCCAAACGAACAATACAAACCACATGATCGTATTCGCGTATTCATTACGAAAGTAGAAAAAACAACAAAAGGACCACAAATTTACGTATCACGTACACATCCTGGTCTTTTAAAACGTTTATTCGAAATGGAAGTTCCTGAAATCTATGATGGAACGGTTGAAATTCGTTCTGTAGCACGTGAGGCAGGAGATCGTTCTAAAATCTCTGTACATGCAGAGAACATTGATGTGGATCCAGTAGGTTCTTGTGTAGGACCGAAAGGACAACGTGTACAACGCATTGTAGACGAACTAAAAGGTGAAAAGATTGACATCGTTCGCTGGTCAAATGATCCAGTAGAATATGTTGCCAATGCTTTAAGCCCATCACAAGTTGTGAAAGTACTTGTAGATGAAGAAGAAAAAGCAACAACAGTTGTTGTTCCAGACCACCAACTGTCATTAGCTATCGGTAAACGTGGACAAAATGCACGTCTTGCAGCTAAATTAACAGGTTGGAAAATTGATATTAAGAGTGAGTCTGATGCGAAACAACTTGGTATTGTAACAGAAGAAGATAGCGTAGTCGCATTCGGATTCGATTCTGTTGAAGACGAAATCGAATAGAGGTGATGAGTATGAGCAATCGAAAAGTTCCGTTACGAAAATGTGTTGCAACGCAAGAAATGAAATCAAAACGAGAGCTCGTTCGCATTGTTCGTTCCAAAGAGGGAGAAGTGTCTATTGATTTAACTGGAAAGAAATCAGGACGAGGTGCTTATTTATCAAAAGATAAAGAAAGCATTCTTCAAGCTCAAAAGAAAAATGTTTTGGAACATCATCTAAAAGCGAAAATCGACAGTTCTCTTTATGAAGAACTTCTTGAGCTTGTTGAGAAGGAGTCGAAATAAGTGTCCGATTGGAAATCGTTTTTAGGACTAGCAAACCGGGCTCGAAAAATTATTTCGGGTGAAGAACTCGTTTTAAAGGAAGTACGAAGTGGCAAGGCAAAACTTGTGTTGCTATCTGAGGATGCGTCAGTAAATACTACAAAGCGTATCACGGATAAAACGACGTACTACAACGTACCAATGAGAAAGGTCGAAAATCGACAACAATTAGGGCATGCGATTGGGAGAGATGAGCGAGTCGTTGTAGCTGTGTTAGATGAAGGCTTTGCGAAAAAGCTGCGTAGCATGCTCGATACAAATTACCGGGGGTGAAGGTATGAGTAAAATTCGAGTGCATGAATATGCGAAAAAACATAATATCTCAAGTAAAGATCTTATGACAAAACTAAAAGAAATGAATATCGAGGTTTCGAATCATATGACAATGTTAGACGATGAAGTAGTAAACAAATTAGATAATGAGTATCAAGCTGAAAAACCTTCTGTTGCAGATGAGTTTGAAGTAGAAGAAAAAGTTGTTCGTAGTAAAAAGAACAGCAATAAGAAAAAGAAAAAAGGCAAAGGAAACGAAGATAAGCGTCAAGAGAACTTTGCTGGAAGACAACAAACACAAACTGTAGAAACACCAGATAAAATTACTTTCTCTGGAAGTCTTACAGTAGGTGATCTTGCTAAGAAATTAAGCAAAGAGCCATCTGAAATTATTAAAAAGCTCTTCATGCTTGGAATTATGGCAACAATTAACCAAGATTTAGATAAAGATACAATTGAGTTAATTGCTAACGACTACGGTATTGAAGTAGAAGAAGAAGTAATTGTAAGCGAAACTGAGTTTGAAACATTCATCGATGAGCAAGATGATGAAGAAAACTTAAAAGAGCGTCCAGCTGTAGTTACAATCATGGGACACGTTGACCATGGTAAAACAACATTGCTTGACTCTATCCGTAACTCTAAAGTAACTGCTGGTGAAGCGGGTGGAATTACTCAGCATATTGGTGCATACCAAGTTGAAGTAAATGACAAGAAAATTACATTCTTAGATACACCTGGTCACGCGGCGTTTACAACGATGCGTGCTCGTGGTGCACAAGTAACGGATATTACAATCCTTGTTGTTGCAGCTGATGACGGTGTTATGCCACAAACAGTTGAAGCAATTAACCATGCGAAAGCAGCAGGAGTACCAATTATTGTTGCTGTGAATAAAATGGATAAACCAGCTGCGAACCCTGATCGCGTAATGCAAGAACTAACAGAATATGAATTAGTTCCAGAAGCATGGGGCGGAGACACAATTTTCGTACCAATTTCTGCGATTCAAGGCGAAGGAATTGACAACTTACTAGAAATGATTCTTCTTGTAAGTGAAGTAGAAGAGTATAAAGCAAATCCAAACCGCTATGCAACTGGTACTGTAATCGAAGCCCAGCTTGATAAAGGTAAAGGAACTATTGCGACATTACTTGTTCAAAACGGTACGCTTCGAGTAGGAGATCCAATCGTTGTTGGAACTACATTCGGTCGTGTTCGTGCAATGGTAAGTGATATTGGTCGTCGTGTAAAAGTTGCTGGTCCATCAACTCCTGTTGAAATTACAGGTTTAAACGAAGTACCACAAGCAGGAGATCGTTTCATGGCATTCGCTGATGAGAAGAAAGCTCGTCAAATCGGTGAATCACGTGCACAAGAAGCGTTACTTGCTCAACGTGGTGAGAAATCTAAATTAAGCCTTGAAGATTTATTCCAACAAATCCAAGAGGGCGATGTAAAAGAAATTAACTTAATTGTGAAAGCGGACGTACAAGGTTCTGTAGAAGCAATGGCAGCATCACTTCGTAAAATTGATGTTGAAGGTGTTAAAGTTAAAATTATCCATACAGGCGTAGGTGCGATTACAGAATCTGATATCATTTTAGCTTCTGCATCTAATGCAATTGTAATTGGATTTAACGTACGCCCAGATGTAAATGCGAAGCGTACAGCTGAATTAGAGAACGTTGATATTCGTTTACACCGCATTATTTATAAAGTAATCGAAGAGATCGAAGCAGCGATGCAAGGTATGCTAGATCCAGAATTTGAAGAAAAAGTAATCGGTCAAGCAGAAGTACGTCAAACGTTTAAAGTAACAAAAGTTGGAACAATCGCAGGTTGTTACGTAACAGATGGTAAAATTACACGTGATAGCGGCGTGCGTATTATCCGTGATGGTGTGGTAATCTATGAAGGTCAACTTGATACGTTAAAACGTTTCAAAGACGACGTAAAAGAAGTTGCTCAAAACTATGAGTGTGGTATTACAATTGAGAAATACAACGATCTTAAAGAAGGGGACATCATTGAAGCGTACATTATGGAAGAAGTGAAGCGATGATTATCGCTTCTCTCTCATTTGAGTGTATGATTTACGATGTGCATTCTTTAAAAGAGAAACGAGCAATTTTGCAACGGGTGTTAACTCGTGTGAAACAGCGTTATAACGTAGCTGTTTCAGAAGTAGGGCATCAAGATGTATGGCAACGTACAGAAATTGCGATTGTTTCCGTATCCTCAAATCGTGTTATTTGTGAAAAAGAAATGAATCGTGTACTTGAGTATATCGATTCATTTCCTGAAATTGAACGTACGATAACACAATTGGAATGGTATTGAATGAGGTGAAGAGTTATGAAATTACGTGCAAACCGTGTAGGCGAGCAAATGAAAAAAGAATTAGGCGACATCATCAGTCGTAAAATTAAAGATCCACGTGTCGGATTTGTTACTGTAACAGATGTACAAGTGAGTGGAGATTTACAAATTGCTACAGTGTATATTTCTGTTTTAGGTGATGAAGAGCAGAAAGACAGTACACTAAAAGGTTTAGTGAAGGCAAAAGGCTTCATTCGTTCAGAAATTGGCCAACGTATTCGTCTTCGTAAAACGCCTGAAATTTCCTTTGAATTTGATGAATCTATCGGATATGGTCATCGAATTGATACACTTTTACATGAAATTAATAAAGAAGGTAAACGTGAAGAATAATGGATAGACATTTGTCTATCCATTTTTTCAATGTAAAATAAGTTTTAGGTAATGATTATGAAAGAATTACGATGAGGTGAACATATATGGAAGGTGTAGTATTATTACATAAGCCAAAAGGCATGACATCACACGATTGTGTATTTAAATTAAGAAAGATATTGCGTGAAAAACGAATTGGTCATACAGGAACATTAGATCCAGATGTAACAGGAGTATTGCCTATTTGTGTTGGACGAGCAACGAAGATTGCACAATTTTTAACAAGTGAAACGAAAACATATGAAGGTGAAGTAACATTAGGGTTTTCAACAACAACTGAAGATGCTTCAGGTGAAGTTGTGGAAACGAAACATGTAGATCGTGTTATTACTCGTAAAGAAGTGGAGGAGGTTCTTGCCGTATTAACAGGTACGATTGAGCAAATGCCTCCGATGTTTTCGGCTGTAAAAGTTAACGGAAAAAAATTATATGAATATGCAAGAGCAGGACAAGAGGTTGAACGTCCAGTTCGTACAATTACAATTCATGAATTTGTATTACTAGATGATCGTGAAGTGTTTGAAGGAGAAAATATTTCATTCCGTTTCCGTGTAACGTGTAGTAAAGGAACATATGTAAGAACATTAGCGGTAATGATTGGTGAAAAACTTGGTTTTCCATCACATATGTCTCACCTTGTAAGAACGGCTTCAGGTGAATTTGTATTAGAAGATTGCATATCATTTGAAGAAATTGAAGAAAACGTGCAAAATGGAACAGTAGAGTCTATCTTCATTTCAATTGATGAAGCATTAAGTAAGTTCCCGAAAATGGTTGTAGATGAAAAGCAAGCAGAAAAAATAAAAAATGGTATGTTCTTAAAAAATGAATTGCAAATAACGACGCCATTTATAACAGTGTTTGATAAAAACGATCGTTGCCTTGCAATTTATGAGCACCATCCAAAACACCCTGGTATGCTAAAGCCGATGAAAGTACTTGTGAATAATCAAGAACTAAAGCTATAATGAATTATTGGAAGGATTATTACAGAAAAAGGTGAATTCAAGCGTGAAACTTATTCATTTAACTCATCCACATGAACAAAATAAATTAGAATTACCACCTACTGTAATGGCATTAGGATTTTTTGATGGCATTCATTTAGGACATCAATGTGTGATTCGAACTGCGAAACAAATAGCGGATGAAAAGGGATATAAAAGTGCAGTGATGACATTTTATCCGCATCCATCTGTTGTTTTAGGTAAAAAGGAAGCGCATGCGGAGTATATTACACCAATGTGTGATAAAGAAAAAATAGTCGAGAGTTTAGGAATCGATATATTATATGTTGTTAAATTCGATGAATCATTTGCAGGCTTATTGCCACAACAATTTGTAGATGATTATATTATTGGTTTAAATGTAAAGCATGTAGTAGCAGGGTTTGATTATTCATATGGACGTTTAGGAAAAGGAAAGATGGAGACTTTACCATTTCATGCAAGAGGGGAGTTTACACAGACTGTGATTGAAAAAGTTGAATTTCAAGAAGAGAAAGTAAGTTCTACGGCATTACGAAAGTTAATTCGAAATGGCGAAATGGAGCAAATTCCATCTATTTTAGGTAGAGCATATACAGTAGGAGGAACGGTTGTACACGGTGATAAACGTGGACGTCAAATTGGTTTCCCAACAGCTAATGTAGGTTTAAGTGATGAGTATCTATTACCACCTGTAGGTGTTTATGCAGTGAGATTAAAAGTTCACGATGAATGGTACGATGGTGTATGTAATATTGGATATAAACCAACCTTTAAAGAAGATGAGCGCCAACTATCTATTGAAGTGCACTTATTTGAATTTAACAAAGACATATATGATCAAAATGTTACAGTAGAGTGGCATATGCGTATAAGGGAAGAGAAGAAATTCAATGGCATCGATGAGTTAGTTGAACAAATCGCAAAAGATAAGAAAACAGCACAAGAATATTTTGCGAACGAAAATAATATACTTGCTTTTTCAAATGAAAAGTAGTATTCTATGTTATGTACTTTATGACAACCATTGCTTGGCATTGCGACTCACCGACGCTTGCTAGGTAATCGGGGGTTTAATTAATAGGAGGTGAAATAGGATGGCTTTAACACAAGAGCGTAAAAATGAAATCATTGCACAATTTAGAACTCATGAGACTGATACTGGTTCTCCAGAGGTTCAAATTGCTGTCCTAACGGAGCAAATTAACACTCTAAACGAGCACTTACGTACTCACAAGAAAGATCATCATTCACGTCGTGGTCTATTAAAGATGGTTGGTAAACGTCGTAACTTACTAACTTACCTTCGTAATAGCGATATCACACGTTACCGTGAATTAATCACAAAGCTTGGCTTACGTCGATAGTCAAAGAAGCGGGAATATTCCCGCTTTTTTGTTAGGTAAAAATATATCTTCTACTCTTTATAGCTTACTTCATTTTCGGTAATACTAGAGGTAGAATATTGTGATATACTATCCATTTACATAGAAGAATTGAATACTTTAAATTGAGAGGGGTACTTAAATGAGTCAAGAAAAGCAAGTCTTCTCGATAGATTTAGCTGGTCGCCAGCTAACAGTTGAAACAGGTCAGCTTGCAAAGCAAGCGAACGGAGCAGTATTAGTAAGATATGGCGATACAGCGGTTCTATCTACAGCAACTGCATCAAAAGAAGCAAAAAATGTAGATTTCTTCCCACTTACAGTAAACTATGAAGAGCGTTTATATGCAGTCGGAAAAATTCCTGGCGGTTTCATTAAACGTGAAGGTCGTCCAAGTGAAAAAGCAATTTTGGCAAGTCGTTTAATCGACCGTCCAATTCGTCCACTTTTCGCAGATGGATTCCGTAACGAAGTACAAGTTGTCAGCATCGTAATGAGTGTTGATCAAGATTGTTCTTCTGAAATGGCAGCTATGCTTGGTTCTTCATTAGCGTTATCGATTTCAGATATTCCATTTGAAGGTCCGATCGCGGGTGCAACAGTTGGTCGTATTAACGGCGAATTCGTTATCAACCCAACAGTAGAACAGCAAGAACAAAGTGATATTCACCTTGTTGTAGCTGGTACGAAAGATGCAATTAACATGGTTGAAGCAGGAGCAGATCAAGTGCCTGAGGAAACAATGTTAGAAGCAATTATGTTTGGTCATGACGAAATTAAACGTCTAATTGCATTCCAAGAAGAGATTGTACAAGCTGTAGGTAAAGAGAAATCAGAAGTGAAACTTTATGAAGTTGACGCTGATCTTAACCAAGCTGTACGTGAAATGGCTGAGAAGGATATGCATTCTGCAATTCAAGTACATGAGAAACATGCACGTGAAGATGCAATTAACGAAGTGAAAAAGCGTGTAATTGAGCATTACGAAGCGCAAGAAGCTGATGCTGATACATTAGGACAAGTAAATGAGATTTTATATAAAATTGTAAAAGAAGAAGTACGTCGTCTTATTACAGTTGAGAAAATCCGCCCAGATGGCCGTAAAGGTGACGAAATCCGTCCATTAGCATCAGAGGTTGGCATTTTATCTCGTACACACGGTTCTGGTTTATTCACACGTGGACAAACACAAGCATTAAGTATTTGTACATTAGGCGCATTAGGCGATGTGCAAATTTTAGATGGCCTTGGTGTAGAAGAATCAAAACGCTTTATGCACCATTACAATTTCCCATCATTTAGTGTTGGTGAAACAAGACCAATGCGTGGACCAGGTCGTCGTGAAATTGGTCACGGTGCACTAGGAGAACGTGCTCTTGAGCCTGTAATTCCGTCTGAAAAAGATTTCCCATACACAGTACGTCTTGTATCTGAAGTATTAGAATCAAATGGTTCTACTTCACAAGCGAGTATTTGTGGTAGTACTTTAGCAATGATGGATGCTGGTGTTCCACTTAAAGCTCCAGTTGCAGGTATTGCAATGGGTCTAGTTAAATCAGGTGAGCATTACACAATTTTAACTGATATTCAAGGTATGGAAGATCATTTAGGTGATATGGACTTTAAAGTAGCAGGTACAGCACACGGTGTAACTGCACTACAAATGGACATTAAAATCGATGGTCTATCTCGTGAAATTTTAGAAGAGGCATTACAACAAGCGAAAGTTGGTCGTATGCACATTCTAGATCATATGTTATCTGTAATTGCAGAGCCACGCACTGAATTATCAGCGTACGCTCCAAAGATTATTACAATGACAATTAACCCGGATAAAATCCGTGACGTTATCGGACCAAGCGGTAAACAAATTAATAAAATTATTGAAGAAACTGGCGTTAAAATTGACATCGAGCAAGATGGTACAGTATTCATTTCTTCAATAAATCAAGAAATGAACGATAAAGCTAAGAAAATTATCGAGGATATCGTTCGCGAAGTACAAGTAGGTGAAATCTACGAAGGAAAAGTGAAACGTGTTGAGAAATTCGGTGCTTTCGTTGAATTATTCAGCGGTAAAGATGGATTAGTTCACATTTCTGAACTTGCACTTGAGCGTGTAGGTAAAGTAGAAGACGTTGTGAAAATCGGTGATGTAATTACAGTTAAAGTCATCGAGATTGACAAGCAAGGTCGCGTGAATTTATCTAGAAAAGTATTGCTAAAAGAAGAGCAAGAAAAAGAAGCTGCTAAAGAAGAAAACAAACAAGAGCAGCAATAAGTAAAAGCCAGTTTAACTGGCTTTTTTTGTTATGTAAAAATATGATTTACATATATTTTTATGTCAGTATAGGTATAGTTTTCATTATAACGCTCAAATTAACAAAGATAAGAAGAAAAATGGTTTTTATATAGTTAATGGGAGGGTTTATATGAAAGCTCGTATATTGGCATACATATGTATATTCTTTTTATATGTCAGTGTAGGCTCTTATTCCGTTTTTGCACAGGATAACTTATATGAAGAAATTCAAAAGCATGCAAAACAATATGAGATTGCACCGCAAAATGCGATGATTGATAAGATATGGAAAGCCACACCAGGATATAATGGAAGACAAGTTGATATGGAAGCATCCTATAAAAATATGAAGAAGTTAAAGAAATTTGATCAAAAACATCTTGAATTCAAGGAAGTATCGCCGAGTGTCCACTTAGAAGATTTATCACCAGCGCCAATTTATAGAGGTCATCCGGATAAAAAGATGGTCGGGTTAACAATAAATGTGGCATGGGGAAATGAGTATTTGCCTCGTATATTAGAAATATTGAAAAAACATGATGTGAAGGCAACTTTCTTTTTAGAAGGACGTTGGGTGAAAGAAAATTTACGATTTGCAAAAATGATTGTCGATGCAAATCAAGAAGTTGGAAATCATTCTTACACACACCCTAATATGAAAACGTTATCGTCTGATGAAATAAGAGATCAGTTACAAAAAACAAATCGAATGATCGAAGCAGCTACGAATCAAAAGGTAAGATGGTTTGCACCGCCGAGTGGAAGTTTTCGGGATGAAGTCGTGAAAATTGCAGATGATTTTCAAATGGGAACGATTATGTGGACTGTTGATACAATTGATTGGAAGCGACCTGAGCCAGGTGTACTATTGCAGAGAGTAATGAGAAAAATACATCCAGGTGCTATCGTATTAATGCATCCTACTTCGTCCACAACAGAAGCATTAGATACAATGATTACAAAATTGAAGGAACAAGGATATAAAGTAGGGAATATAACAGAATTACTGGATGAAAAACGTGTAGATTAAATACATTTGCATGACATTCATCCTTAAACTTGTTATCATTAAATAATAGCACTTATTTAGAGAAACTGGCAGTAGGAGGAAAGTTTTTGATTAAAAAATATACTTGTAAAAATGGTGTAAGAATAGTTATGGAGAATATACCAACTGTAAGATCGGTTGCGATTGGTATTTGGATCCATGCAGGATCAAGAAATGAAAATGAAAAAAATAACGGGATTTCTCACTTTTTAGAGCATATGTTCTTTAAAGGAACAGAAACACGTAGTGCACGTGAAATTGCAGAATCATTTGATAGCATTGGTGGGCAAGTGAATGCTTTTACTTCAAAAGAATACACTTGTTACTATGCAAAAGTGCTAGATGAGCATGCTAAATATGCTTTAGATGTATTAGCAGATATGTTCTTTAATTCAACATTTGATGAAGAAGAACTGAAAAAAGAGAAGAATGTCGTATGTGAAGAAATTAAAATGTACGAAGATGCTCCAGATGATATTGTGCATGATATGTTAACGAAAGCAACATATGAAACGCATCCGCTTGGATATCCTATTTTAGGAACAGAAGAAACGCTTAATACGTTTACAGGTGATACGCTACGTCAATATATTAAGGATCATTACACACCTGAAAATGTAGTTGTATCAATTGCAGGAAATATTGATGAAGCCTTTTTACAAACAGTAGAGCAATATTTCGGTAGTTATGAAGGAACGACAAACCGTGAACAAGTACATAGCCCAATTTTCCATTTTAATAAGGTAGCACGTAAAAAGGAAACAGAACAAGCTCATTTATGTTTAGGATATAAAGGCTTACAAATGGGACACGAAGATATTTATAACTTAATTGTATTAAATAACGTTTTAGGCGGTAGTATGAGTAGCCGTTTATTCCAAGAAGTACGTGAGCAACGCGGGTTAGCTTACTCAGTATTCTCTTACCATTCTTCTTATGAAGATACAGGTATGTTAACGCTGTATGGTGGAACAGGTAGCCAACAATTGGATACACTGTATGAAACAATGCAAGAAACATTAGAAACATTGAAAAATACAGGTATTACAGAAAAAGAGCTTATGAATAGTAAAGAGCAATTAAAAGGAAACTTAATGTTAAGTTTAGAAAGTACGAATAGTCGTATGAGCCGTAATGGTAAAAATGAATTGCTACTTCGTAAGCACCGTTCACTTGATGAGATTATTGAAAGTGTAAACACGGTAACAAAAGAAAATGTAGATGAGTTAATTCGTAACATGTTTACAGATGAATTTTCTGCAGCATTAATTAGTCCAGATGGAAAACTTCCAAAAGGAATAAAACTGTAATTACTATATATGATTTAAAAATAACCGTATCTCTTTTAAATGAGATACGGTTATTTTTTGTGGGTATATAGAATAGGTACTAATTATGGATAACTTAAATGAATAATTTGGGTAGGGGGAGAGAGTATGCGATTAAGTGAACTAAGTGGGAAAGAAATTGTTAATTTAGAAAGAGCAGAAAAAATGGGGGTTTTAGGTTATGTGGATTTAGAGGTTGATGAGAAGGATGGACAAATACAGGCTCTTATTATACCTGCTGGGAAATGGAGAGGTTTCAAAAAGGAACCACAAGAAATAAGAGTAGCATGGAGGCAAATTAAAAAAGTGGGGCATGATATGATTCTTTGTGATATTACAGATCGTTCAAATTCGAAGTGAAAGATGGCCATTTTGGCCATCTTTTTTTGTTCATTTTACTCAGAGCAAAATCCAACAGAATATCTTTCCTATGCCGAATTTTGAGGTAGGGCCTTCCTACATACAAATAGCGGGATACATGATAGGTGCTTTTTGTTTTTCAATCACCTAAAACTCGTACATTACATATGATGTGGAGGAAAAAGAAAAAGTAGGCACTTTTCTTATAAATGACAGAAAAAGAAGGTGAATTAGGGAATGTTGACTGAGATGCATATTGCTGTCATAGGAGGAGATGCAAGACAGCTAGAAGTAATTCGCAAGCTCGTTGAATTGGATGCGAAACTTTCATTGATAGGGTTTGATCAGTTAGACCATGGCTTCACAGGGGCAGCAAAAGAAAGTATACAAAATTTAGATTTCACTTCTTTAGATGCAATTATTTTGCCAGTTGCAGGTACAAATGCCAAGGGAGAAGTAGATACTATTTTTTCAAATGAAAAAGTTTCTATAACGAAAGAACAAATTGAAAATACACCAGAACATTTTACTATATATTCAGGTATTGGTACGCCTTACTTGGAAAATCTCGTATCTACTACAAACCGTAAACTAATTAAATTATTTGATCGTGATGATGTGGCAATCTACAATTCTATACCAACTGTAGAAGGTACATTAATGATGGTAATTCAACATACCGACTATACAATTCATGGTTCTAATGTAATGGTTTTAGGATTTGGTAGAACAGGGATGAGCGTTGCCAGAGCATTTCAATCATTAGGAGCCCATGTCAAAGTTGGAGCAAGACGATCGGAACATATTGCACGTATTACAGAAATGATGTTTTCTCCTTTTCATATGCAGAACATTGAGAAAGAAGTAGGGGATATCGATATTGTCATTAATACAATTCCGCATCTCGTTGTGACAGCGAATGTCATTTCAAAAATGCCGGCTCATACGTTAGTAATTGATTTAGCTTCTAAACCAGGCGGTACCGACTTTAGATATGCAGAAAAAAGAGGAGTCAAAGCGCTGTTAGCACCTGGATTACCAGGTATTGTTGCTCCAAAAACAGCAGGACAAATTTTAGCGAACGTTCTTTCTCAGTTATTAGCAGAAGATGTAATCGCAAGAAAGGAGAATGGGGAATGAATTTAAAAGGGAAAAGAATAGGGTTTGGTTTTACGGGTTCACATTGTACGTACGAAGAAGTAATGCCTCATTTAGAAAAGTTAATTGCTGAGGGAGCTGAAGTGCGTCCAGTTGTTTCTTACACTGTTCAATCAACAAATACGAGATTTGGCGAAGGGGCAGAATGGATTAAAAAGATTGAAGAAGTAACAGGTTTTAAAGCGATTAATTCAATCGTTGGCGCAGAACCACTTGGACCTAAAATCCCATTAGATTGTATGGTAATTGCTCCTTTAACAGGAAATTCTATGAGTAAATTTGCGAATGCAATGACAGACTCTCCAGTACTAATGGCAGCAAAAGCGACGCTAAGAAATGGCAAGCCTGTCGTATTGGCCGTTTCGACGAATGATGCTTTAGGGCTTAATGGAGTAAATCTCATGCGCCTAATGGCCACAAAAAACATCTACTTCGTCCCATTCGGTCAAGACGCACCAGAGAAAAAACCGAACTCAATGGTAGCACGCATGGAGCTGCTTGAAGATACAGTATTAGAAGCACTGCAAGGGAAGCAATTGCAACCGGTTGTCGTAGAAAAATTCAGATATATGAATTAAAAAACGAAAAAAAACGGACAATTTTTGATGAAACCATCATTCTTACTGTAGAATATGATAAAATTAACGTTATTAAGATTAGAAGGGGTATTCTATACTCCTTCTCATTCTAAGTTATAGAAGGATTGGTATCTAGAAAGGGGCATAGTGATGGAAAAGCAAAAAACTTTTCATGTCGCTGTAGTTGGAGCAACCGGCGCAGTTGGTGAACAAATGTTAAATACTTTAGAGAAACGAGAATTTCCAATCGGGAAGTTAACGTTACTTTCATCTAAACGATCTGCAGGTAAGAAACTTGTATTTAAAGGCGAAGAATTTACAGTTCAAGAGGCAACTCCTGAAAGTTTTGAAGGAGTAGATATCGCACTATTTAGTGCTGGTGGATCTGTATCAAAACAATTAGCGCCAGAAGCAGCAAAGCGTGGTGCGATTGTTGTTGATAATACAAGTGCATTCCGTATGACAGAAAACGTGCCACTTGTTGTACCTGAAGTAAATGAAAACGACTTAAAAGAACATAACGGTATTATTGCAAATCCAAACTGTTCTACAATTCAAATGGTAGTAGCTCTTGAGCCAGTTCGTCAGCAATATGGTTTAAAACGAGTAATCGTTTCCACATATCAAGCTGTATCAGGTGCTGGTGCGGCAGCGATTGAAGAACTTCATGAACAATCACAAGCAATCTTAAATGGTGAAGAAGTAAAGGCGAATGTTTTACCTGTATCAGGTGATAAGAAACATTTCCCGATTGCTTTCAACGCGATTCCACAGATTGATAAGTTCCAAGATAATGGATTTACATTTGAAGAAATGAAAATGATTAATGAAACGAAAAAAATTATGCATATGCCAGAGCTAGAAGTAGCGGCAACATGTGTACGTTTACCAGTTGTATCAGGTCACTCTGAGTCTGTTTACATTGAAGTAGAAAAAGAGGGCGTAACAGTAGAGGAATTAAAGAACTTACTTGCAAATGCGGAAGGTATCGTTCTGCAAGATAACCCAGAAGAGCAATTATATCCAATGCCAGCTACTGCAGTAGGTAAAAACGAAGTATTCGTTGGAAGAATCCGTAAAGATTTAAATAACGATAAAGGATTCCATCTTTGGGTCGTATCTGATAACTTATTAAAAGGCGCTGCATGGAATTCTGTTCAAATTGCAGAGCGCTTAGTAAAATTACAATTAGTGTAAACGGCTAAGAGAAGGTGCAAAATATGAAAATTATTGTTCAAAAATTTGGTGGCACATCTGTACGTGATGAAAATGGACGTAAGCATGCGCTTCATCATATAAAAAAATCGCTAGATGCGGGTTATAAAGTAGTGACTGTCGTATCTGCTATGGGTCGTAAAGGTGAACCATATGCAACTGATACGTTGTTAAGTCTTGTAAATCAAGAGGAATCTCACATTTCTAATCGTGAGCAAGATTTATTATTATCATGCGGAGAATTAATCTCAGCAATCGTTTTCTCTAACATGTTAAATGAGAACGGTATAAAAGCGGCGGCATTAAATGGTGCACAAGCTGGTTTTGTAACAAATGATGATTTTACAAATGCTAAGATTATTGAAATGAATTGTGATCGTATACACGAAGAGCTAGAAAATGTAGATGTAATCGTTGTGACAGGATTCCAAGGACAAACGAAAAAAGGTGATACGACAACACTTGGACGCGGAGGTAGTGATACTTCAGCTTCAGCTTTAGGTGTTGCGCTTCATGCTGAATATATCGATATCTTCACAGATGTAGAAGGTGTGATGACTGCGGATCCTCGCATTGTAAAAGATGCACGTCATCTTCAAACTGTAACGTATAACGAAATTTGTAACATGGCATACCAAGGTGCAAAAGTCGTTCATCCACGTGCAGTTGAAATTGCGATGCATGCAAAAGTACCGCTTCGTGTACGTTCTACGTACTCTGATAGTGAAGGTACGCTTATTTCAGCATCTGACGGCGCTACAAAAGGCCGTGATGTAGAAGAACGTCCTGTTACAGGTATTGCATATGTATCAAATGTGACGCAAATTAAAGTACTTGCAAAAGAAACAGCATATGATTTGCAGCAGCATGTGTTTAAAGAAATGGCGAATGAAGGAATCAGTGTCGATTTAATTAACATTTCACCTACTGGGGTAGCTTATACGGTGAGTGATAATGTATCAAATCGTGCAGTTGAACTATTACAAAACCTTGGATATGAGCCAATTGTGACAGAGCATTGTGCGAAAGTATCTATTGTAGGAGCTGGAATGGCAGGATACCCAGGGGTTACTGCGAAAATCGTTACAGCTTTAGCTGAAAAAGGTATTCAAATTCTGCAATCAGCAGATAGTCATACAACTATTTGGGTTCTTGTAAAAGAAACTGATTTAGTGGAGGCTGTAAATGCATTACATAGTGCGTTTGAGCTTTCAAAAGAAAAGCAACTGGAACAATAAGGAGTGAGACCATGATAGATTTTGGGACAATTGCAACCGCGATGGTAACACCGTTTGATATAAACGGCAATATCGATTTTGCAAAGACAACGAAATTGGTAAATTATTTAATTGATAACGGTACAACAGCAATCGTGGTAGGAGGAACGACAGGAGAATCTCCTACATTAACTTCAGAAGAAAAAGTAGCGTTATATCGCCATGTCGTATCTGTTGTCGATAAAAGGGTGCCCGTAATCGCTGGAACAGGTAGCAATAATACGCATGCTTCTATTGACTTAACGAAAAAAGCAACAGAGGTTGGTGTTGATGCAGTAATGCTAGTAGCACCGTATTATAACAAACCGAGTCAAGAAGGAATGTATCAGCACTTTAAAGCAATTGCTGAAAGCACGCCGCTTCCGGTTATGCTATATAATGTTCCAGGACGATCTATTGTACAAATCTCCGTTGATACAGTTGTTCGTTTATCAGAAATAGAAAACATTGTTGCGATTAAAGATGCAGGCGGCGATGTGTTAACAATGACAGAAATCATTGAAAAAACAGCGGACGACTTTGCAGTATACAGCGGTGATGACGGTTTAACGCTACCAGCTATGGCAGTTGGAGCGAAAGGTATCGTTTCTGTAGCATCTCATGTTATCGGAAATGAAATGCAAGAAATGATTGCAGCGTTCCAAGCAGGTGAATTTAAGAAGGCGCAAAAATTACATCAATTACTTGTAAGAGTAACGGATTCATTATTTATGGCGCCAAGTCCAACACCAGTAAAAACAGCGTTACAAATGGTTGGATTAGATGTAGGTTCTGTACGTTTACCACTTCTTCCATTAACAGAAGAAGAAAGAGTAACGTTACAATCTGTTATGCAATCTATCCCTCGTTAATAAAAAATGACCTAGTGTAGAACTAGGTCATTTTTTTATTGGTATGAAATCTTTTCTTCTCTATTCTCATCTAGATACCTTCTTATAAGATCTATATTATGCACCTAACTAATCACTTTTTTGTTATGTATTGCAACATGTATAAGAAAATAATCGTACCCCTTTAAAGGAATTAAAAAATCATAGTCATTATAGAATAAACATTTGTATGAACATAATAAACTACCGGTTTTGTTTTTTAGAGAAAATCCTTCAAATAGGATGTAATTCATAAAAAAACTCCATTTTGTAAGTGTTTTTGTTCAATTTTAGAAAAATAAGTCTTGAAAATCTATATTATGAAATAAATTTAGAGTATTTATAGCTATTTCTTCAAAACGATATGGGGTACGAAATCGGAGTAAATATAAAGGACATCAGTTCGATAAGTTTGTTGGGAATGCGTTCTTTTCCTTTTTCTTTCGCACGATTTAACTTGTGTTCTATTTCTTGTATCAGGTATAATATGGCTAAGTAGCTTAGTACGGGTATGCTTAGCAAAATTGGTAAAAATTATAATTTGATTACATTTTCATATCATATCGAATAAGATATTTGATTTATATAATGAAAGAGAGGTGAAACCTGGTTTAAAAAATAAACAAGGACATGATATCGCATAACGGTAAGGACATTCGTCTTGGACGGTGAATATATGGTGGTTGTAGAGTTTCCCCTGGTGTCTCTGCAATTTTAGTGAAATCAGTGTTTGAAAGATTTTTAAACCAGGCAACAACATGAAGAGAAAAGAGAATGAGTCTGTTAAAGTATTTGCTCTTGGTGGAGTAGGTGAAATCGGGAAAAACATGTACTGTGTTGAAATTGATTCTGAAATCTTTATTGTAGATGCAGGGTTAATGTTCCCGGGAGATGAAATGTTTGGAATTGATATCGTTATTCCTGATATTACATATTTAGTAGAAAACCAAGAGCGAGTAAAAGGTTTATTTATTACTCACGGTCATGAAGATCATATTGGTGGCATTGTTTACGTACTTCGTAAATTATCAATTCCAGTGTATGCAACGAAATTAACGGTAGGACTTATACAAGAAAAACTTGGCGAAGCGGGTATGTTAGGCCGTGTAGATTTAAAAACAATCGATTCAAATTCAACAGTAGAGTTTAATACTACAACGGTGTCATTCTTTGGAACGACACATAGTATTCCAGATTCTGTTGGTGTTTGTTTCCATACATCAAAAGGTGCGATCGTATATACGGGAGACTTTAAATTCGATCAAACTCCAATTGGAAATAGTGGAGCAGACCTTGGGAAAATGGCTCAAATCGGAAATGAAGGCGTTCTATGCTTATTATCTGATAGTACAAATGCTGAGCGTCCAGGCTATACAGGTTCTGAAAAAGAAGTTGGTGTAGAAATTTCTAAAGTGTTCTACGGCGCAGAAGGACGTATTATCGTTGCTTCATTTGCATCGAATGTACATCGTATTCAACAAGTATTTGATGCAGCTGCTGAAACAGGACGAAAAGTAGCGGTTGTAGGACGTAGTATGGTGAAAGTGGTAGATATCGCAAGACGTCTTGGTTATTTAGATGTTCCAGAAGGTATGGTTATTTCACTACAAGAAGTAGACAATTTCCCAGAGAAAAAGGTAGCTATTTTAACGACAGGTAGCCAAGGTGAACCGATGGCAGCCCTTTCTAGAATGGCAAAGCAAGCTCATAAACAAATTTCAATTCGTAAAGGTGATACGGTTATTATCGCGGCATCTCCAATTCCAGGTAATGAAATATCTGTATCGAAAATTATTGATTTGTTATTTAGAGCGGGAGCTGAAGTTGTTTATTACGGTGAAAGAAAAGTTCACGTTTCAGGTCACGGTAGTCAAGAAGAATTAAAATTAATGTTAAATTTAATGAAACCGAAATATTTTGTACCCGTACATGGTGAGTTCCGTATGCAAAAAGCACATGCATACTTAGCTGAAGATGTAGGTATTGCAAGAGAAAATATCTTTATTGTAGAAAAAGGCGATGTAATTGGTTTTGGTGATGATGAAGCGAACTTAGTTGGCAAAGTGCAAGCTGGCAATGTGTTAATTGATGGATTAGGTGTAGGTGATGTTGGTAATATCGTTCTTCGAGATAGAAAAATGTTATCTCAAGATGGAATATTAGTAGTTGTTGTAACACTGGGTAAAGACGAAAAGAAAATTATCTCTGGTCCAGAAATCATTTCACGTGGATTTGTATATGTACGTGAATCAGAAGCGTTAATTGACCGTTCTACAGAGATTGTACGTATGATTGTTGAGCAATCAATTAAAGAATATTCAATTGAATGGTCTATGTTAAAACAAAATATTCGTGAATTATTAGGACAGTTCTTGTACGAAGAGACGAAGAGAAAACCTATGATTTTACCGATTATTATGGAAGTATAAAAAAGATCACCTTTACGGGTGATCTTTTTTCTTTTTTCACTCTATCGAATGAAATTTATAACTTAAGAAATACTAATTATATACGAGTGAAAGGGGATGCGATATGACAGAACGTGATCGTTATACAAATGAAGAGAAAGAGGCTGAGCCGAAAGAAACTGGCAAAGAAGCTTCAATAGTGGAAAAAATTCAACAGCTTGGACAAACGAATGTACCGCAAATGAATGAATCACGTATTCATTGTTTAACAATTGTTGGACAGGTGGAAGGTCATGTTCAGTTGCCACCGCAAAATAAAACAACAAAATATGAGCATATTATTCCACAAATTGTTGCGATTGAACAAAATCCGAAAATTGAAGGCTTGCTTTTAGTGTTAAATACAGTTGGAGGTGACGTTGAAGCTGGGCTAGCAATTTCTGAGATGGTCGCTTCACTTTCAAAACCGACAGTATCTTTAGTTTTAGGTGGAGGGCATTCTATCGGTGTGCCGATTGCCGTTTCTACTGACTATTCATTTATTGCGGAAACTGCGACGATGACAATTCATCCGATTCGTCTAACAGGTCTTGTTATAGGGGTGCCGCAAACATTTGAGTATTTAGATAAAATGCAAGAACGAGTCATTCGATTTGTGACGAAGCATTCGAAAGTAACAGAAGATCGTTTTAAAGAGCTTATGTTTGCGAAAGGAAATTTGACGCGAGATATTGGTACGAATGTAATTGGTGGAGATGCAGTGAAGTATGGTCTTATAGATGATGTCGGTGGTATCGGAAATGCGATTCGAAAATTAAACGAATTAATAGATAATCGTGCGGATGATCATGCAGAAGGGACAATGTTACAATGATTTTATATACAATTATGCCAGAGCAACTCGTGTATCCAGCCGATTATTCGCAATGTGAAAGTCAAAAAGTCGTAAATATAAATGGTGTTGAATTAATGGTTTCAGAAGAAGAACATGGGTATTATTCTATTGTACGCGTGTTAAGTACGGATCCGCTTCACTACTTAGAGTTTGAGCCGGGACAGAAAATAACCTTTTAGCAAAAAGAAGGATTTTGTTTAGAAGCTATGGTATAATATAAAAAACAAGACGGTTGAGCAGCCATGAGAGGGCTGCTTTCTTCTGTTTATTTAACATTTTACAAGAAGTGTAAAAATAGAAGATATAAAGACCTGAAAAAATAGAGAAAATAAACATATAAGCAGAGTTTTTTAGGAATTTTTACTTATATGTAGATCACGAGGTGAAGAAATGGCAAAACAAAAGCAAAGAGGGACGAAGGCAAAGGCAAGACGTACGATAAAGCCAACTTTGTATTATGAAATCGTCGGTTTAACTCTTTTTGCACTTTCAATCATTACGATTTTACAGCTAGGTGTTGTAGGAAAATCGTTTGTGTTATTTTTTCGCTTCTTCTTTGGTGAGTGGTACATAATTGGTGTGTTAGGTGTAATAGCTTTATCCGTTTCATTCGTTATAAAACGTGGATGGCCGAACCTTTTAAATAAACGGTTAATCGGTTTTTATTTAATAGTATTGGCGATATTAATGTTTAGTCATATTACATTATTTAACCTTCTTACGAAAGATGGAGCAGTGCAAAATACTTCTGTTATTGTAAGTACGAAAGATAATTTCTTTCTTGAAATGAAAAAAGGGCCGGATAGCGTTCATTTAGGTGGTGGCATGTTTGGTGCACTTATGTTCGCCACTTGTTACTTCTTATTTGACGAAGTAGGAGCTTATATTATTGGTATTATTTTAGTTATTCTCGGTATACTTTGTATAACAAATAAGCATATTGGAGAAGTGTTAGCTCCAGTTGGTAGAATTCTTAGAAGTCAATTTCAAGTGATGCAAGGGGACTATAAAGATTGGAGAGCCAAAAGAACGGCTGAACAAACAGAAAAGAAAAAAACAACAAGAAGCACAAGGAGCAAACGTGCTGCAGAACATGAAGAAATTATTGAGCCGATGGAAGAAATCTCAATTGATCCTCCGATTATTTCGAATTTCACTGAGAATTATCCTGTAAATGAAGAAGAGGATAAACGAATTGAAGTAGAGGAAGAAGAGTTAATCACTTCACCGTTTATTGAAGAGGCTCCACCAGTTGAAGAGCCGAAGAAAAAGCGTGGAGAAAAAATCGTTGAATCGCTAGAGGGGGAAACACAAGCACCTCCTATGCAATTTTCAAATGTAGAAAATAAAGATTACAAGCTTCCTGCGCTTGATATATTGAAATTTCCAAAGAATAAGCAAGTTACAAATGAAAATGCGGAAATTTATGAGAATGCTCGTAAATTAGAACGTACTTTCCAAAGTTTTGGAGTGAAAGCGAAAGTAACAAAAGTACATAGAGGTCCTGCAGTTACAAAATATGAAGTGTATCCTGATATGGGAGTAAAGGTAAGCAAAATCGTCGGTTTAAGTGATGATTTAGCACTTGCGTTAGCGGCGAAAGACATTCGTATTGAAGCGCCTATTCCCGGGAAATCAGCTGTAGGAATTGAAGTTCCGAACTCAGAAGTCTCCATGGTAACGCTTAGAGAAGTTCTTGATTCTAAAGCTAACAATCATCCGGAAGAGAAGTTGTTAATAGGCCTTGGACGAGATATTACAGGTGAAGCTGTATTAGCCCGCTTAAATAAAATGCCCCATTTGCTAGTGGCAGGTGCGACAGGTAGCGGGAAAAGTGTATGTATTAACGGTATTATTGTTAGTATTTTAATGCGTGCAAAACCACATGAAGTAAAATTAATGATGATTGATCCGAAAATGGTAGAGTTAAATGTATATAACGGTGTGCCTCATTTGTTAACACCAGTTGTAACGGATCCGAAAAAGGCATCGCAAGCATTGAAAAAAGTTGTAAGTGAAATGGAGCGTCGTTATGAGTTATTTGCTCATAGTGGCACGCGAAATATTGAAGGATATAATGATTATATAAAAGAGCATAATAATCAATCAGAAGCGAAACAACCGGAATTACCTTATATTGTCGTAATTGTGGACGAGTTAGCAGATTTAATGATGGTTGCTTCGTCGGATGTAGAGGATGCGATTATGCGTCTAGCGCAAATGGCTCGTGCTGCCGGTATTCATTTAATTATTGCAACGCAACGTCCATCAGTTGATGTCATTACGGGAGTTATTAAAGCGAATATTCCGTCACGTATTGCATTCGCTGTATCATCTCAAACAGATTCTCGTACAATTCTTGACGGCGGTGGTGCAGAGAAACTGCTAGGTCGTGGGGATATGCTATTTATACCAATTGGTGCATCGAAACCTGTACGTGTACAAGGTGCGTTTTTATCAGATGATGAAGTTGAGAGAGTTGTAGAATATGTTATTGGTCAGCAAAAAGCGCAATATCAAGAAGATATGATCCCGCAAGATGTTCCTGATACGAAGCAGGAAGTAGAAGATGAATTATATGATGAAGCAGTTCAGCTCGTAGTGGAAATGCAAACAGCCTCTGTTTCTATGTTGCAACGTAGGTTTAGAGTTGGTTATACCCGTGCTGCCCGATTAATTGATGCAATGGAAATGAATGGTGTAGTAGGTCCGTATGAAGGTAGTAAACCACGTGAAGTGCTCATTAATGATGTACAAGAAAAAAGTTCATGAAAAAAGCCTAATTGTTTTTACAATTAGGCTTTTTTATATGCTGGTTTTGTTATATACTATATTCAGTGTTAAAGAAAGGGCTTACATTTAAGGTGGTTCTTTAGAATACGAATACTTTTGTATGGTTTTTTGTGAACGTTCGATATTTAATGTAGAAAAATGTTAAATTTTGTTGACACGTATGGGAGCAAGTGGTAAGATTACTTCGAAAAGAATCACTGCCTCATATAATCTTGGAGATAAGGTCCATAAGTTTCTACCTGGCAACCATGAATTGCTAGACTATGAGGGGAAAAGTGTGTAACAAAGGATGTAAGAGATCTTTGTGCCGAACTTTTTCTCGCTATGAGGAATGTTTATGGTGCAAAGTTTTTTTTATGCAGTAAAGAGTGAAAATTTTATTTTAAAAAATTATTAATATTTATTCGACAATTATGCTTATTTTTAGTATTTAGCAATTTTTATTATGTTGTAAGTTGAAAAAAGAGAAAAGAAGTCTTACATCAGAGGTCGAATAATTGAAATGCGGGGGAGTCTTATGTCAGTAAAATCCGATAGTCGTCACCTATATTTACGGGTGATTGATCACATCAAAGAAAAGATTAAAGATGGGGCTTACAAAGAAAGACAAAAGTTGCCATCAGAGTTTGATTTAGCGAAAGAACTTGGCGTAAGTAGAGCGACTTTAAGGGAAGCGCTGCGTATTTTAGAAGAGGAAAATGTTGTCATTCGTAGACATGGTGTAGGAACATTTGTAAATGCAAAACCGTTATTTTCTTCTGGGATTGAACAACTTTCTAGTATTACAGATATGATTTCTAGTGTGGGGAAAACACCAGGAACTATCTTTTTATCATCATCTACAACAAGTTTAACAGAAGAAGAAAAAGAGAAGTTTAATAGTGAAGATGGTTTTAATGCAGTGATGATTGAGCGTGTGCGTACAGCAGATGGGGAACCTGTTGTATATTGTATCGATAAACTTGCAAAAGAAATCTTGCCAGATTTATCGGGATACAACGAAGAATCATTGCTTACAGTGATACATAACAATACGCACAAACGTATCACATACGCAGTTGCTCATATTGAGCCAATTGGCTATCATCCGAAAATCTCACCGATTTTGGAATGTGAACCGGAAACGGCATTGCTAGTATTAAAACAAATGCACTATGATCAAAATGATGAGCCAATCTTATATTCTATCAATTACTTTAGAGCTGATAAGTTTAGCTTCCACGTATTAAGAAAACGTATGTAGGTAGGTTCCTTTTTAGGGAGGTGACAGCAAGAAGTTAGGGACAGCAGCGTATAAAAAATAGACAAATCATTTCAGGAGGGGTTTCTAGTATGAAGAAAAAAACAGGTCTTTTATTATCATTAACATTAGCAGCAAGTGCGGTGTTAGGTGCATGTGGTAACTCGGATAAAGCGAGTAGCGACAAAAAAGAGTTTAAAGTTGGTATGGTTACGGATGTTGGGGGCGTTGATGACAAATCATTTAACCAATCAGCTTGGGAAGGTTTAACGAAATTCGGTAAAGACAATAATTTAAAGAAAAATGAAGGATATCGTTATCTTCAATCAAGTAAAGATGCTGATTATATCCCGAACTTAACGAAGTTTGCGAAAGATCATTATAACACAACATTTGGTATTGGTTACTTAATGGAAAAATCAATTGCAAAGGTAGCTGAACAATATCCAAAAGAGCAATTTGCGATTGTAGATACAGTTGTAGAGAAGCCAAACGTAACAAGTATTACATTTAAAGACCATGAAGGTTCATTCCTAGTTGGTGCTGTAGCAGCGATGACGACAAAATCAAATAAAGTTGGGTTTGTTGGTGGTGTAAAAAGCCCATTAATTACAAAATTTGAATCAGGCTTTAAAGCTGGTGCAAAAGCAGTAAATCCAAATATCGAAATTGTATCACAATATGCTGATGCATTTGATAAACCAGAAAAAGGCTCTGTATTAGCTTCAGCAATGTACGGTGGTGGAGTTGACGTAATTTATCATGCTTCAGGTGCAACTGGTAACGGTGTATTCACAGAAGCGAAAAACCGTAAGAAAAAAGGTGAAAACGTTTGGGTAATCGGTGTTGACCGTGACCAAAATCAAGAAGGTATGCCTGAAAACGTAACTTTAACATCAATGGTAAAACGTGTTGATATTGCAGTAGCAAAAGTAGCACAAGAAGCGAAAGACGGTAAATTAAAAGGCGGTAAAGTAGAAGAATTCGGATTAAAAGATGACGGTGTTGGTATTGCGAAAACTACTGACAATGTGAAAAAAGTAAATCCAGAAATCTTAACAAAAGTAGAAGAGCTTGAGAAGAAAATCACTGACGGTGAAATTAAAGTCCCTGCAACTGATGAAGAATATAAAACATATGAAGCTTCTCTAAAGAAATAATAATAGAGAAATAGCAAAGGTTAGTTCGTAGAACTAACCTTTGCATATATAAAAATACTTTTAATAGAGTGTAATTAGGGAGTGTTCCCTGCTAAAAGGAGGAACAAAATGGAATACGTAATTGAGATGAACAATATTACAAAAGTATTCCCAGGCATTGTAGCGAATGACGATATTACGCTGCAAGTAAAACAGGGAGAAATACATGCTTTACTTGGAGAAAATGGTGCAGGGAAATCCACATTGATGAATGTACTATTTGGTTTGTACCAACCAGAACAAGGTGAAATTAAAATTAAAGGAAAACCTGTAAAAATTACAAATCCGAATATAGCAAATGACCTTGGTATTGGGATGGTCCATCAGCATTTTATGCTTGTTCATAATTTTACAGTTACAGAGAATATTATTCTTGGAAATGAGCCGAAGAAAAACGGGAAAATTGCTGTTGAAGAAGCGGCAAAAGAAATTAAGCAATTATCTGAACAGTATGGTTTGGCTGTTGATCCACATGCGAAAATTGAAGATATTTCTGTTGGGATGCAGCAAAGGGTTGAAATATTAAAGACTCTTTATCGTGGTGCTGAGATTTTAATATTTGATGAGCCAACCGCGGTGTTAACTCCTCAAGAAATTCATGAGTTGATTCAAATTATGAAAAAGCTTGTGCAAGAGGGGAAATCTATTATCCTTATTACACATAAGTTGAAAGAAATTATGGAAGTTTGCGATCGTTGTACAATTATTCGTAAAGGTAAGGGGATTGGTACTGTTGATGTAGCGGAAACGGATGAGCATAAACTTGCAGAGTTAATGGTCGGACGTCAAGTGAATTTTAAAACAGAAAAAATAGAAGCTAAACCAATGGAAGAAGTACTATCTATTGCAAACCTAATTGTTCATGATACGCGCAAGTTACCTGCTGTAAAAGGCCTTGACTTAACTGTTCGTGCAGGAGAAATCGTTGGGATTGCAGGGATTGATGGAAATGGTCAAAGTGAATTAATAGAGGCGATTACTGGTTTACGAAAAGTTGAGTCAGGTTCTATTGCAATTAAAGGAAAAGAAATAACGAATTGGCCTGTTCGAAGAATAACAGAAGAGGGGATTGGTCATATTCCTGAAGACCGTCATAAACACGGGCTTGTTCTCGATTTTTCTGTTCGGGACAATATTGTTTTACAAACATACTATAAAAATCCATTTTCAAAGAAAGGGATTTTAAATTTTAGTAAAATTACAGAAAAAGCGAAAGCACTTATTGAACAGTTTGATGTACGTACACCTAGTGAGCAAACGTTAGCTCGCGCTCTATCTGGTGGAAACCAACAAAAGGCAATTATTGCACGTGAGGTAGATCGTAATCCAGATTTACTAATTGCAGCACAGCCGACACGTGGTTTAGATGTAGGTGCGATTGAATTTATTCATAAAAAATTAATTGAGCAGAGAGATAATGGTAAGGCAGTATTGCTTTTATCTTTAGAACTGGATGAAATTTTAAATGTAAGCGATCGAGTGGCTGTTATATATGAAGGGAAAATTGTAGCAATTGTGGATGCGAAAGAAACAAATGAACAACAGCTTGGATTATTAATGGCCGGCGGGACAGGGAAAGAGAAGGTGAACACAAATGGCTAAAAAATTTTTAACAGAACGAACAATTAATATTTTAGTACCTGTGTTATCCGTAGTTTTCGGTTTACTTGTTGGTGCCATTGTAATGTTAGTTAGTGGATATGATCCAATTGTTGGATATGCCGCGCTTTGGGAAGGGATGGTTGGCAATCCACAAGCTATCGGTGAGACGTTGCGTACGATGATTCCGCTTGTATTAGCTGGTCTTTCAGTAGCATTTGCATTTCGTACAGGTCTTTTCAATATTGGGGTGGAAGGACAGTTATTAGTTGGATGGCTCGCTGCTGTTTGGTTTGGATATGCAGTGTCGTTACCAGCAATTTTGCATATTCCGTTATCTATTTTAGTGGCGGCAATTGTCGGCGGTTTATGGGGCTTTATACCTGGATATTTAAAAGGGAAACTTAAAGTAAATGAAGTAATTGTTACAATTATGATGAACTACATTGCACTTTATGTTACGTATGATCTTATTAAACGTTTTATCCACGAAGGTAATGAAAAATCTTATGACGTACAAGCAAGTGCTTCGTTAGCTTCTGATTGGTTATCTTCATTGACAGATGGATCTCGTTTACACTGGGGAATTGTTGTGGCTATTATCATTGCGATTGTAATGTGGTTCTTATTAGATAGAACAACGTTAGGGTATGAATTAAAATCGGTTGGTTTTAACCAAAATGCCTCTCAATACGCAGGAATGAAAGTATCGCGTAATGTTGTATTATCAATGACAATTGCTGGTGCTTTTGCAGGAATTGGTGGAGCTATGGAAGGATTAGGGACATTCCAAAGTATGACAGCAATGTCTTCGTTTACTGGTATTGGATTTGATGGGATTGCGGTAGCACTTTTAGGCGGAAATAATCCATTTGGTATACTATTAGCAGCTTTACTGTTTGGTGGTTTGAAAAGTGCAGCACCACAAATGAATTTCGAAGCAGATGTACCTTCGGAGTTAATTAACGTTATTATTGCATGTATTATTTTCTTTGTAGCGTGCAGTTATGTTTTACGCTGGGCACTTACACGCATGAGCAAGGAGGGGAAATAAATGAGCTTTTTAGATATTTTAGCCATTCTTGTGACGGGTACGTTATATACGGCAGCGCCACTTATTTTTACGGCGTTAGGTGGAGTGTTCAGTGAACGTTCTGGAGTTGTAAATATAGCGTTAGAAGGTTTAATGTTATTTGGTGCATTTATTGGTATTGTTACAACGTTATTAATGGGTGATACGTGGGGATCGATGACTCCTTGGATTGCATTATTATTTGCAGCAATTGGTAGTGGATTGTTTGCACTTCTTCACGCAGTAGCATCCATTACATTCCGTGCAGATCAAGTAGTGAGCGGAGTAGCAATTAACTTCTTAGCACTTGGTTTAACAGTATTTGCGATTAAGAAAATCTTTGGCAAAGGACAAACTGATTTCATTCAATACCGCATTGAAAAAATCGATGTTCCGGGTCTTTCGGATATTCCGGTAATCGGAAAAATCTTTTTCTCTAATGTACCGTTAACATCATATATTGCTATTATTTTAGCGTTTGTCGTTTGGTATATCATTTATAAAACGCCGTTCGGTCTTCGTCTTCGTGCGGTTGGTGAGCATCCAATGGCAGCGGATACGATGGGGATTAACGTATATAAAATGCGTTATATTGCAGTTGCTATATCTGGAATGTTTGCAGGAGTTGGTGGAGCGGTCTTCGCTATGTCGATTTCTGGTAACTTCTCAGGTGCTACAATTACTGGACAAGGTTTCTTGGCGTTAGCAGCAATGATTTTCGGTAAATGGAATCCACTCGGTGCTCTTGGAGCGGCTCTGTTCTTCGGATTTGCTCAATCATTAGGAATAACAGGCGGTACAATTCCAGTACTAAAAGAAATTCCAAGTGTATTCTTAACGATATTACCGTATGTATTCACAATATTAGCGCTTGTTGGTTTTGTAGGTCGTTCTGAAGCTCCGAAAGCATTAGGAACTCCTTATGAAAAAGGAAAACGATAAGTATAAAAAAAGCTCGCACATTAGTGCGGGCTTTTTTACATAGACTATATTTAATACGGAATTTTACTATGTTCCTTACATATTACAGTTTTTAGAAAGAGCCTAATGTAAGTATAGTGAGGAAGAAAAGTTGATTTTTCATTTCTAAAAACTGTATATTGAAGAGGAATATTCCTATATACGTAAAGGAGGGCTATAAATGAAACTGATGGAACAACAGTTACATGAGTTAGGTGGTTTACGAGTACATATTATTCCAACTGATAAATATAAAACAAATACATTTGTATTTCGTTTGAAAGCACCTTTAAATGAGGAGACGGTGACAGAGCGTGCCCTATTGCCATACGTATTGCAAAGTGCGACAGAAAAGCTTCCTTCTGTAATTCGTCTTCGTCAATATTTAGAAGAATTATACGGATCTTCTTTGGCGGTAGATGTAAGTAAAAAAGGAGAAGATCATATCATCTCTATTTATGTAGACATTGCAAATGAAGTATATTTACATGATGCACCACCGTTATTTGAAAAAGCGCTTTCTATGTTATCGGATATCGTTTTACATCCAGCGAAAGAGGGGAATGGTTTTCTGCCTTCTATTGTAGAAAGTGAAAAGAGAGCGCTCTTACAACGAATTGAAGCGACGTATGATGATAAAATGCGTTATGCAAACGAGCGTTTAATTGAAGAAATGTGCAAAGTAGAACCGTATCGTTTAAGCGCAAATGGGAAAAAAGAGAGTGTTTCTTCTATTACAAATGAAAGTTTGTATCAATATTATCAAAAAGTGTTAGCGGAAGATGAAATGGACCTATACATTATTGGTGATATTTCAGAAAACGCAGTTGATCTTGTAAGTAAGTATTTTTCTATTTCAGCACGTCCTGTGAGGGAAAGAAATGTACTTCTTCATAAGAGAAATAATGGAGAAAAAGAAGTTGTGGAAAAACAAGAATTAAAACAAAGTAAATTACACATCGGATATCGTACATTTATTACGTATAAAGACGAAGATTATTTTGCGCTGCAATTGTTTAATGGATTGTTTGGAGGATTTTCTCATTCGAAGTTATTCGTTAATGTTCGTGAAAAAAATAGTTTAGCGTACTATGCAGCATCTCGCTTTGAAAGTCATAAAGGTTTATTATTTGTCATGTCAGGAATCGAAGCGAAAAATTATGAAAAAGCGGTTGAGATTATTAAAGAGCAAATGCTTGCAATGCAAAATGGTGATTTTTCTGAAGAAGAGATGCATCAAACGAAAAGTGTTATTAGAAATCAAATATTAGAAGCAATTGATACACCGCGTGGATTTGTGGAAATGCTGTATCATGGTATTATTTCAGATCGTACGCGTCCGGTTGAAGAATGGCTTACAGGTATTGAAAGTGTGACGAAAGAAGAGATTGTGAAAGTTGCTAAAAATATTGAATTAGATACAATTTACTTTTTACACGGAACGGAGGGAGAATAAATGGAGAAAATTGTTTATGAGCAATTAAAAGAGACACTCTATTATGAAAAACTTCCTAATGGATTAGATGTATATATTTTACCGAAGCAAGGATTTAATAAAACATTTGCAACGTTTACGACAAAATATGGTTCTGTGGATAATACATTCGTACCACTAGGTAAAGAAGAAATGATTCGTGTGCCGGATGGGATTGCTCATTTTCTTGAGCATAAACTATTTGAAAAAGAAGATCACGATGCCTTCCAATTGTTTAGTAAACAAGGGGCATCGGCAAATGCTTTCACATCATTCACAAGAACAGCTTACCTTTTTTCATGTACATCAAATGTAGAACAAAATTTAAATACATTGTTAAATTTCGTACAAGAGCCTTACTTTTCTGAAAAAACAGTTGAAAAAGAGAAAGGTATTATTGGGCAAGAAATTCAAATGTATCAAGATAATCCAGATTGGCGCTTATATTTTGGGTTAATTGATAGCTTGTTTGTAAAGCACCCGATTAAAATTGATATTGCGGGTACAATCGAGTCTATTAGTAAAATTACGAAAGATCTACTATATGAATGTTATGAAACGTTTTATCATCCAAGCAATATGTTAATGTTTGTTGTAGGTGCAATTGATCCAGAGAAAACGATGGATTTGATACGTGAAAATCAAGCGAAAAAAGATTATAAAAACCAACCAGAAATAGTACGTTCATTCGAAGAAGAACCAGATGAGGTAAATGAAAAGAAGAAAATTATTTCAATGCCTGTACAAACTCCGAAATGTTTAGTTGGTATTAAAGCGACAAACTTAAAAGAAAAAGGGGAAGCCCTTTTAAAACAAGAAATTGCGCTTACGTTACTTTTAGATTATTTATTTGGGAAAAGCTCCGTTCATTACGAATCTTTATATAATGAAGGGCTCATTGATGATTCGTTCTCGTATGATTATACGGAAGAGAATAACTTCGGTTTTGCAATGGTTGGCGGCGATACGAAGCAACCTGATGAGCTGGAAGAGCGTTTGAAAGGTATTTTATTAAATACAAATTATGATCAATTAGATGAGGCGGCATTAGAACGAGTAAAGAAAAAGAAAATAGGTGGCTTTTTACGTTCCTTGAATTCACCGGAATATATTGCAAATCAATTTACAAGATATGCGTTTAATGAATCGAGTCTGTTTGATGCATTGACTGTATTAGAAAGTTTAACTGTTCAAGATTTACAAGAAGTAGCAAAATTATTATTATCAGAAGAAAAAATGAGCGTTTGTCAAGTGTTACCAAAAAAATAAAAGGTTTCATAATAATACCCTCATCTTATCATTGATAAATTGTAAGATGAGGGTATTATTTATTTGTAGGGAAAAGATTTTGTTGAGATAAGAGAGGAATTGTATGAAAAAGTATGCATTAGTAACTGGAGGGAGCGGAGGGATTGGCTCTGCTATTTCGAAACAATTAATTCAAGATGGATATACAGTATATGTTCATTATAATAACAGTGAAGAGAAAGTGAATGAGTTGCAGAAAGAATGGGGTGAAGTAATTCCTGTTCAAGCAAATTTAGCTTCTACTGATGGAGCAGAGCAATTGTGGAAACAAATTGAACATCCTCTTGATGTTATCGTATATGCAGCTGGGAAGAGTATTTTTGGACTCGTAACAGATGTAACGAACGATGAATTGAATGATATGGTAGAACTTCAAGTGAAGAGTATCTATAAATTATTATCGATGGCATTGCCATCTATGATTCAACGGAGAAGCGGTAATATTGTACTTGTTTCGTCTATATGGGGACAAATTGGCGCGTCATGTGAAGTTCTTTACTCGATGGTAAAAGGTGCGCAAAATTCATATGTGAAAGCTTTAGCAAAAGAGGTTTCATTAAGTGGAATAAGAGTGAACGCGGTGGCGCCAGGTGCAATTGAAACGGAAATGTTAAACGTATTTTCAGAAGAGGATAAGAATGAAATTGCGGAAGAGATTCCGTTAGGACGATTAGGATTACCGGAAGAAGTAGCAAAAACTGTGTCATTTCTCGTATCACCAGGTGCATCTTATATAACTGGACAAATTATTGGAGTAAATGGCGGGTGGCATTGCTAAAAATTTCTTACATAAAAAATGAAAAACTGTACAAATTAAGCATGATTCTATTACTAAGTAGTGAGGTGCTTACACATGTCAGTTTTAGATAATTTTGATCAATGGAAGAGCTTTTTAGGAGAACGTTTAGAACAAGCGCAAGGAAAAGGTCTTGATGGTGGTGCTGTATCAGATATGGCATTTCGTGTTGGTGATTATTTAGCAAATGAAGTAGAAGCACGCAACGATCAAGAGAAATTATTAGCTGAACTTTGGAAAGTTGCTGACGAACAAGAGCAACATACAATCGCAAACTTAATGGTAAAGTTTGTACAACATAAGTAAAAAATAGAGAGGGGATTCTCCTCTCTATTTTTTTTGTATAATAATTGAAAGGGATAGATTATACATTTAGCTTCCCTATTAAGGTGAAATCATATAATATAGTACGTAGGTGTAAAGTAAGCAAGGGGAGTGATCTTGGATGATTGAATGGTATTTTGAATATGAAATACATAAAAACCGACCTGGCTTGCTTGGTGACGTTTCTTCGTTAATCGGTATGCTCGGCATTAATATTGTCACAATTAATGGTGTAGATAATGCAAGGCGTGGATTACTCCTTATGTGTGATAATCAAGAGCAAATCTCTAGACTAGAATCAATTTTAAATACGATGGATAACATAACGGTAACGAAATATCGTCCGCCAAAGCTAAGAGATAAGCTAGCGGTTAGACATGGTAGGTACATACAACGAGATGCAGATGATAAGAAGACATTTCGGTTTGTGCGTGATGAATTAGGGTTACTTGTAGACTTTATGGCTGAAATAATGAAAAAAGAAGGCCATAAGCTAATTGGTATACGAGGAATGCCTCGTGTTGGAAAAACAGAATCCATTGTTGCCGCAAGTGTTTGTGCAAATAAAAGATGGTTATTTGTATCGTCTACTCTTATTAAGCAAACTGTTCGTAGTCAATTGATTGAAGATGAGTATAGCGACGACAATATTTTCATCTTAGATGGAATCGTGTCAACAAAGCGTGCTAACGAAAGGCATTGGCAGCTTGTTCGTGAAATTATGAGATTGCCTGCAACGAAAGTTGTGGAACATCCTGACGTATTTGTGAGTCAGTCAGAATACACATTGGATGATTTTGATTATATTATCGAGTTGCGTAACGATTATGATGAAGAAATTCAATATAATTTAGTAGATGAAATTGAGCAAGGTACGCAAAATAATTTCTCTATGTTTGACTTTTAAAGAAATATTGAGGTGTTAGTAGTGACAGAATTAGGACAAAAGCTGAAAGAAGCAAGAGGAACGAAAGGCTTGTCTATTGATCAGCTGCATGAGATTACAAAAATTCAAAAACGCCATTTAGTAGCAATTGAGGAAGGCAGTTATGATGTATTGCCAGGAGCTTTTTATGCGCGTGCATTCATTAAACAATACGCAGATGCGGTTGGATTAAATGGAGAGGAACTGCTTGTAGAATATCAGAGTACGATACCACAATCTGAAAAACGCGACGTTCCACAAGTGTCAACCGGACAAAAAACACAAGAAACAATGCAGAAATCTTCATCATGGCCAATTGCAGATCATATGCCGAAAATCTTAGTTGCGCTGTTAGTAATCGCAGTTGGAGTGGTAATTTGGTTTATTTTCCAAGCGTTAACTGGAAAAGGTGATGAGAAGGTTCCGAATGCTCAAAGTGAGAAAATTGAAGTTAAAAAAGCGGAAAATTCTCCGTTAGATACGAAGAAAGATGAAGTGAAAGCGGAAGAGCCGAAAAAAGAGGAACCAAAAAAAGAAGAATCGAAAAAAGAAGAGCCAAAGAAAGAAGAACAACCAGCGCAACCAACAGGACAACAAGAAATCAAAGTAGTTGGGACAACTGGTAAGGAGTCCACTTTGGAAATTCATAACAATAAAACTTTAGAATTAGAAATTACAACAAAAGGTGCAAGTTATGTAGGTATTAAAAATGAGGCAGGAAATGATATCTTTAGTGGAACAATAGAGGAAGGTCAAACTCAAAAATATGATTTATCAACAGCGAAAGTGGTAAACCTTAATATAGGAAGTGCACCGAATGTTGAATTTAAATTAAATGGCCAAGTGGTTACATTCCCGTTGAATCCAGAAGAGAATTATCATCAAAAATTCTTGATTAAAAATCTAGGGATAGAGCAACCTGCACAATAACAGTCATCGCTTCGATGACTTTTTTCAATGAACAAATGTTTTTGATATGATGGAGGAATAGCTGTGAATTTACCAAATAAAATTACAATATCTAGAATCTGCTTAATTCCAATTTTTATGGTAATTATGTTAGCGCCCTTTGATTGGGGTTCATACACAATTGGTGATGTTGATTTACCAATTCAACATTTAATAGGAGCGCTTATCTTTATTGTTGCTTCGGCTACAGATTGGATTGATGGGCATTACGCAAGAAAGTATAATCTTGTAACGAATTTAGGGAAGTTCCTTGACCCGTTAGCTGATAAATTACTTGTTTCAGCGGCACTTATCACGTTAGTTGAGATGCAATACGTACCTGCTTGGATCGTTATTGTCATTATAAGCCGTGAGTTTGCGGTCACTGGTTTACGTCTTGTACTTGCTGGAACAGGGGAAGTAGTTGCGGCAAATCAGCTAGGGAAAATTAAGACGTGGACACAAATCATCGCGATTGCGGCATATTTATTACACGATGTACCTTTAAATTTAATCCATATTCCAGTTGCTGATATCTTTATATGGATTGCATTAATTTTTACTGTTATTTCAGGATGGGATTATTTCTGGAAAAATAGAGCTGCTTTTGTAAACTCAAAATAGAAGTTTATGGGGGAATTGGGATGAACGCTGAAATTATTGCGGTTGGAACAGAATTATTACTTGGACAAATTGCAAATACGAACGCCCAGTTTTTGTCTGAAAAGTTAGCTTCAATTGGAATTAACGTGTACTACCATACTGTAGTTGGTGATAATAACAAGCGACTGCAGCAGGCGATTGAAGTTGCAGAAGAACGTGCGGATATGCTCATTTTCACAGGTGGATTAGGACCGACAAAAGATGATTTAACGAAGGAAACAATAGCGTCTAGCTTAGCGGAAGAGCTTGTATATGATGAAAAGGCATTGGCATCAATAAGCGATTACTTTAAGCGAACAGGTCGAGAGTTCACGGAGAATAATAAAAAGCAGGCGCTCGTTTTGGATGGGGCGACTGTATTTGCAAATGATCACGGTATGGCACCTGGTATGGGATTAAATAAGAACGGAAAAGTTTATATTTTATTACCAGGACCACCGAAAGAAATGAAGCCGATGTATGTAAGTTATGTGGAGCCTTTTTTACGTAACTTTACAACAGGAGAAAACATTTATTCTCGCGTGCTTCGCTTTTTCGGAATTGGGGAATCTCAATTAGAGGTGAAAGTTCAAGATTTAATTGATGGACAAACGAATCCGACAATCGCCCCGCTTGCCAATGATGGAGAAGTAACATTACGTTTAACGGCTAAACATCAAAATGTTCATGAAGCGGAGAAACTCATTCAGCATGTGGAAGATTTGATTTTAGAAAGAGTTGGAGAATTTTTCTACGGGTATGACCAAGAGTTTCTACATTATAAGGCGATAGAGTTATTGAAGAAAAAAGGATTAACTTTAGCGTGTGCGGAAAGTTTAACAGGTGGTCTATTTGGTAATCAAGTAACAGAAAACGCTGGTGTGTCTTCCGTATTTAAAGGCGGTGTCATTTGTTACCATAATGATGTGAAGCAACATGTATTACATGTACCTGAGGAAGTCTTGTCTACTGACGGTGCAGTTAGTAAAGAATGTGCTCGTTATCTTGCTGAAAATGTTAGAGAATTATTAAAAGCGGATATCGGAATTAGTTTCACTGGGGTAGCAGGACCGGATGCTTCAGAACATAAAGAGCCGGGAACTGTATTTGTTGGATTGGCGATTAAAGATGAACCAACTGTAGTCTTTCCTCTAAATTTAAGCGGAAGTCGTCAACAAATTAGGGAACGCTCAGCAAAATATGGATTTTATCATTTGTATAAAAAGCTAGAAGAGATATAAGTCTCTTTTAGCTTTTTTTAATGGTTAAATGTGGTTATATTTAATGAAAAATAAAAAAATCGAATAAATGTTCGATTTTTGTTGGCAAATTGAATTGAAAATAGGTATAATAAGATTAGCAATTCAGTTAAGGAGGAATTTTGAATGAGTGATCGTCAAGCGGCATTAGATATGGCGTTAAAACAAATAGAGAAGCAATTCGGTAAAGGTTCAATTATGAAATTAGGAGAACAAGCGGAGCGTAGAGTTTCTACAGTTTCTAGTGGTTCTTTAGCACTTGATGTGGCATTAGGGGTAGGCGGATACCCACGTGGCCGTATTATCGAGATTTATGGACCTGAGAGTTCAGGTAAAACAACAGTTTCATTACATGCAATTGCAGAGGTACAGCGCCAAGGTGGACAAGCAGCATTCATCGATGCGGAGCATGCAATGGATCCTGTATATGCACAAAAATTAGGTGTTAACATCGATGAATTACTATTATCACAACCTGATACAGGGGAGCAAGGTTTAGAAATCGCAGAAGCACTTGTACGAAGTGGTGCGGTTGATATTATCGTAATTGACTCTGTAGCAGCTCTTGTACCAAAAGCTGAGATTGAAGGAGACATGGGTGACTCACACGTAGGTTTACAAGCTCGTCTAATGTCTCAAGCACTTCGTAAACTTTCAGGTGCAATCAATAAATCAAAAACAATCGCAATCTTTATTAACCAAATTCGTGAAAAAGTTGGGGTTATGTTCGGAAATCAACTACAAGTTGCTTAATCGTAAAGATTAAGGAGTTTACCATGGGTTTCCCTTGCTAGTGATAGCATGTTAAAAACCTTGTGAACCTTATTGCCTAAGGGTGTAACTATCCATATAGTTGCTAACGGTGAAGCCCACCATTATTTAGGGTAATACCGTGCCAAGCTCCATAGTGATATGGGGAAGGTGTAGAGACTACCGAAAAGAACTTTTAGTTAACTGAGTAGGGTACGGCAGATGATAGGCTACTGCTGGAAGTGCAAGGCTCTCTGTAAAGAGATGAAGAGATAGTCCGGACTATAGAGATGGAAAATCTATAGATAGTGCCAGAAACAACTCCAGGTGGTCGTGCGTTGAAATTCTATTCAACTGTTCGTCTTGAAGTACGTCGTGCGGAGCAATTAAAACAAGGTAACGACATTGTTGGTAATAAAACAAAAGTAAAAGTAGTTAAAAATAAAGTGGCACCACCATTCCGTGTTGCGGAAGTTGATATTATGTACGGAGAAGGTATTTCAAGAGAAGGTGAAATCTTAGATATGGCTTCTGAACTTGATATCGTTCAAAAGAGCGGTGCTTGGTACTCTTATAATGAAGAACGCTTAGGACAAGGTCGTGAAAATTCAAAGCAGTTCTTAAAAGAAAATACGGATTTAAGAGAAGAAATTGCCTTCTTTATTCGTGAGCATCACGGAATTAGCGAAGATTCAGGTGCTGAAGATATGGAAGATCCAAGTCTTCTTGATTAAAGTGGGATAAAAGACACGGCTTCGTGTCTTTTATTTTTGTATCATTATGAAAGCGTTGTATATCGTTGGAGATAAAATATTTAATCCATCTAAAACAGTATGTGTACAGAGGGATATATGCGTGTTTTACATGAATAAACTGGAATTTACTAAGGTTTTCCAGGATAATATGCTCTCTGCTTTTTAGATTCCTATATAAATTAGAGCTGAAGGTAAAGAAAGTAAAAGTAGACAACGCTTGACAATGAAAATTGCGATAGATACAATGAGAATGTATATTTTTTCTTATATACGAAACACTCTTCTCAAGAAGAGAAGTAATATTCGGAGTAAGACTTAAATCTTGCCGAAATAATAATATGACATTTTAATTGTGAAATGAAGAAAGTCCCTTAAAAAAGCGGGACGACGGTCTTTGCTGTATGTTGTTATTCAATGTACATGCCGACAGTCTTTTTTCATTCATAGCAAGGGGAGGTGAAATCATGAGTAGTACTGCAGTTTGGATACTCATCTCCATTTTGCTTGCAACAGTCGGTGCAGTTGTTGGCTTTTTTGTTCGAAAGTCTATTGCTGAAGCGAAGATTAATGGTGCAGCTAATGAAGCGAAACGTATTATAGATGAAGCGAATCGTGAAGCTGAAGCACTTAAGAAAGAAGCGCTTTTAGAAGCAAAGGATGAAATTCATACACTTCGTACAGAAGCTGAATTAGAAATTCGTGACCGTAGAAGCGAATTACAAAAACAAGAAAATCGTTTAATGCAAAAAGAAGAGAACCTTGATCGTAAAGACGAAACGCTCGATAAACGCGAGCAGCAGTTAGAAAAGAAAGAGGATTCTCTTGTAGCGAGACAACAACAGATTGAAGAGTTGGAAAGCAAAGTGGGAGAGTTAGTTCAAAAGCAACAAACAGAATTAGAGCGCATTTCCAATCTGACACGCGAACAAGCGAAAGCAATTATTCTTGGTAAAGTAGAAAGTGAAGTTTCTCATGAAATTGCCGTAATGGTAAAAGAAAGTGAAGTTCGTGCGAAAGAAGAAGCAGATAAGAAAGCAAAAGAGATTTTATCTCTTGCAATGCAGAGATGTGCAGCTGATCATGTTGCTGAAACAACCGTTTCGGTTGTAAATCTTCCAAATGACGAAATGAAGGGACGTATTATCGGACGTGAAGGTCGAAATATTCGTACGTTAGAAACGTTAACAGGTATTGACCTAATTATCGATGATACACCAGAAGCGGTTATCCTTTCTGGATTCGACCCAATTCGTCGTGAAACAGCTCGTATCGCTCTTGATAAACTAGTACAGGACGGACGTATTCACCCAGCGCGTATTGAAGAGATGGTCGAAAAATCAAGACGTGAAGTGGACGAGTATATTCGTGAAGTCGGAGAGCAAACAACGTTTGAAGTGGGTGTTCACGGTTTACATCCAGATTTAATTAAGATTTTAGGTCGTTTGAAATACCGTACAAGTTACGGGCAAAACGTCTTAAAACACTCTATGGAAGTTGCATATTTAACTGGACTTATGGCAGCAGAGCTTGGTGAGGATGAAAAACTAGCAAGACGTGCTGGTCTATTACATGATATCGGTAAAGCGATTGACCATGAAGTAGAAGGTAGCCACGTTGAAATTGGTGTTGAACTCGCAACGAAATATAAAGAGCATCCTGTAGTTATAAACAGTATTGCATCTCACCACGGAGACACAGAACCAACTTCTATCATTGCAGTTTTAGTTGCAGCAGCAGATGCATTATCAGCTGCAAGACCTGGAGCTCGTAGTGAAACACTTGAGAACTATATTCGTCGTCTTGAAAAGTTAGAAGAGATTTCAGAGTCTTATGAAGGCGTAGAAAAATCTTTCGCAATTCAAGCAGGACGAGAAGTTCGTATTCTGGTAAAACCAGATACAATTGATGATTTAGAAGCTCATCGTTTAGCTCGTGATATTCGAAAACGTATTGAAAATGAACTGGATTACCCAGGACATATTAAAGTAACTGTTATTCGTGAAACACGTGCAGTGGAATACGCAAAATAAAGTGGTGAAACACCACTTTATTTTTTTGTGTTGGAATTGGTTAAAATAAAGGAAATTAGTTATACCTAGCATACAAGTGAAACAAACTTATAATAAATATATTGTAAGATAATTACTTGAAGCTATAGTAATAAAAAATGTAGTACATAGGAAGGGTAAGACATATGAGAATATTATTTGTTGGGGATGTAGTAGGATCTCCTGGTAGAGGTATGATTCAACAATACGTACCGGCATTAAAGAAGAAATATACACCTACAGTAACCATTATTAATGGGGAAAATGCAGCAGGTGGACGTGGAATTACGGAAAAAATATACCGAAACTTTTTAGAATGCGGAGCACAAGCGGTTACACTTGGAAATCACGCTTGGGATAACCGTGAAGTATTTGAATTTATTGATGATGCAAAATATCTTGCAAGACCAGCTAACTTCCCAGAAGGCACTCCAGGAAAAGGGCTTATTTTTGTGAACTGTAATGGAACAGAAGTTGCAGTTATTAACTTACAAGGACGTACGTTCCTTCCTCCGATTGATTGTCCATTCCGTAAAGTGGATGAATTAATTAACATTGCGAAAAAACGTACGAATATTATTTTTGTTGATTTCCATGCGGAAACTACAAGCGAAAAACAAGCGTTAGGTTGGTATGTAGATGGTCGTGCTACAGCGGTAGTAGGTACACATACGCATGTTCCTACAGCAGATAATCGCATTTTACCAAGTGGAACGGCATATATCACAGATGTTGGTATGACAGGACCGTACGATGGAATTTTAGGTATGGACCGAGAAGCAGTATTGAAGAAGTTTTTAACAAACTTACCAGTACGATTTGAAGTGACAAATGGTAGAACACAATTAAGTGCAGTGCTAATTGATGTGGACCCTAATACGGGAAAAGCTAAGAAAATTGAGCGTATCTTAATTAATGATGATCAGCCATTTTTTGAGTAATTCCTATTAAAATTTAGATAAGTTATTATTTTTTAATTTTTTAGAAAAATTACAGAAATTTAGCAGGAATACGTGTCATTCCTCGTGAATATAAGTTAAAGTGAAATAATTGCTAATACTTTTTATAGAAACGAGGAGGAAACGCGGAATGGAAATATTAAAAGTTAAAGCAACGTCGGTCCCTAATTCTGTAGCTGGTGCACTTGCAGGTGTTATTCGCGAACGCGGAACAGCAGAAATTCAAGCCATTGGTGCAGGTGCATTGAACCAAGCGGTAAAGGCAGTAGCAATTGCAAGAGGATTTGTAGCGCCTAGTGGTTTGGACCTGATTTGTATCCCAGCGTTTACGGATATTATGATTGATGGGGAAGAGCGTACAGCAATAAAATTAATTGTAGAACCTCGTTAAGTTTAAACAACCTGTTTGCAGTATGCAAACAGGTTGTTTTTATAATGGAGGAATGAAAATGAAAATTTTTGATGCCCATTGTGATGTACTCTTTCAGTTATGGAATGCGAAGGGGAAAAAGGATTTTAAACATGATTCGCAATTACATATTACGTTTGAACAGTTAAAGAGAAGAAAAGGAAGTATACAATGTTTTGCTATATATGTTCCAGAAATAGTGGCGTATGAAAAACGATTTGAAGTGGCATTACAAATGGTAGATATTTTTTATAATGAAATTTTATCACTACCGGGTGTAAAGTTTATTCGGACAAAAGATGATATGAACATGTTAAAACAGGACGAGATTGGAGCGATATTAACACTAGAAGGATGCGAAGCACTTGGAAAAGATGAAATGAAATTACGGTTGTTTTATCGCCTAGGAGTACGTTCTTTTGGACTAACATGGAATTATGCCAATTTATTAGCTGATGGTGCGCTAGAGACGCGTGGGGCAGGTTTAACGACTTTTGGTAAACATATTGTACAAGAACTTAATACATTACATGTATGGACTGATGTTTCTCATTTGAATGAAAGAAGTTTTTGGGATGTGATTGAAATTGCAAAAAATCCTATTGCTTCCCACTCAAATTGTATGAAACTTTGCCAGCACCCACGTAATTTAAACGATGAACAACTTAAAGCTCTTATAAAGCGAAATGGCATGATCGGTGTCACTTTTGTACCGCAGTTTCTAACAAATGAAAAACAAGCGAATGTAGCAGATATAGTAAGACATATCGAATATATTTGTTCATTAGGTGGAGAGAACAATATAGGGTTTGGTTCGGATTTTGATGGGATAGTAGAAACAGTTGTAAATGTATCAGCGTATCGAGATTATGAAAATGTAATTAACGAGCTTTGTAAACACTATGCTGCATCTACTGTAGAGCGATTTTTATATGATAATTTTGTTGAATATATAAGCTTTTAAAATTTTTGTTTTAAAAATCCAGAAAAATTAGAATTAATTCATTTGATATTATTGCTTTTTTTAAGACCTAATACTAGAATGAAAAACAAAATAGCTTTATACTAAAGATTCAGGGAAATCAGAAGAGGCATAATTTGCGTCCATTGTAGTTTATTTGCATAAAAAATGCTAAACTATTACTGTAAAAAAATACACTACAATGAATGCAGCCAAAAGGGGTGTAGGAGATGATTAGTCAACTTTCATGGAAAGTTGGAGGCCAACAAGGTGAAGGAATTGAAAGTACAGGAGAAATCTTCTGTATTGCATTAAACCGATTAGGATATTACCTATACGGTTACCGCCACTTCTCATCACGTATAAAAGGCGGCCATACAAATAATAAAATTCGTGTAAGTACAACAGAAGTACGCGCGATCTCAGATGATTTAGATATTTTAATTGCTTTTGATCAAGAAACAATTGATTTTAACTTCCACGAACTACGTCCGGGCGGGATTGTAGTTGCAGATGCGAAATTTAATCCGACAATACCTGACAATACAGATGTAAATCTATATGTGATACCGTTTACAGATATTGCATCAGAATTAGGCACATCATTAATGAAAAACATGGTTGCTGTTGGAGCATCAAGTGCGGTATTAGGATTAGATGAAACAGCTTATTTAGATGTTGTTGAAGAGATCTTTGGTCGTAAAGGAGAGCAAGTCGTTCAAAAGAACATGGACGCAATTAAGCGCGGCTCTCAATATATGAAAGAGTTACTAGGTGAGAAAGTAAACATGATGCAGCTTGAAAAAGCTGATGGTCAGAAGCGCATGTTTATGATTGGGAACGATGCGATCGCATTTGGTGCAGTAGCTGGTGGTGCTCGCTTTATGTCTGCATATCCAATTACACCTGCATCTGAAATTATGGAATACTTAATTAAAAAATTGCCAAAAGTCGGCGGAACAGTAATCCAAACTGAGGATGAAATTGCAGCTTGTACAATGGCAATCGGTGCAAACTATGCTGGTGTTCGTACATTAACTGCATCTGCTGGCCCAGGTCTATCTTTAATGATGGAAGCGATTGGTTTAGCAGGTATTACAGAAACGCCATTAGTAATTGTTGATACACAACGTGGTGGTCCAAGTACAGGATTACCAACGAAACAAGAGCAGTCTGATTTAATGGCAATGATTTACGGTACGCACGGTGAAATTCCAAAAATCGTAATGGCGCCAAGTACAGTGGAAGAAGCTTTCTATGATATTGTAGAAGCGTTTAACTTATCTGAAGAATATCAAGTACCTGTTATTTTCTTAACAGATTTACAGCTTTCTTTAGGGAAACAGACAGTAGAACCACTTAAGTTAGATAAAGTGGAAATTCGTCGCGGTAAGCTTGATTTAGAAGCGGAATTACCAGAACGTGAAAATAAAGCATACTTCAAGCGTTATGAAGTAACAGAAGATGGCGTTTCACCACGTGTTTTACCTGGTATGAAAAATGGTGTTCACCATGTTACAGGTGTAGAACATGATGAAACTGGTAAACCATCTGAATCAGCATTAAACCGTAAAGATCAAATGGACAAACGTTTCCGTAAAATGGAGAACTTGAAGTTTAATACCCCTGTTTATAAAAATGTTAAGCATGAAGAAGCAGACGTATTGCTTGTTGGATTTAACTCAACTCGTGGTGCGATCGAAGAAGCAATGGAGCGCTTAGAACAAGAGGGTATGAAAGTAAACCATGCTCATGTGCGTTTAATTCACCCGTTCCCAACAGCTGAAATCGATCCACTTGTGAAAAATGCGAAGCGTGTTGTAGTGGTAGAAAACAATGCAACAGGTCAACTTGCTAACATTATGAAAATGAATCTTGGTAACGGTGAGAAAATTTCTAGTCTTTTAAAATATGATGGGAACCCATTCTTGCCGAAAGAGATTTACAACGAATGCAAAAAAGGGGTTGTATTAAATGGCAACATTTAAGGACTTTCGTAACAGTGTAAAACCAAACTGGTGCCCAGGTTGCGGAGACTTCTCGGTGCAAGCTGCAATTCAACGTGCGGCAGCTAACGTTGGCTTAAATCCAGATGAACTTGCTGTTATTTCTGGTATCGGCTGTTCAGGTCGTATTTCAGGTTATATTAATTCATATGGTGTGCATAGTATTCATGGTCGTGCCCTTCCAATTGCACAAGGTGTAAAAATGGCAAACCGTGATTTAACAGTTATCGCATCAGGTGGTGACGGTGATGGATTTGCGATTGGTATGGGACATACGATCCATTCTATTCGTCGTAACATTGACATTACGTACATCGTAATGGATAACCAAATTTATGGATTAACAAAAGGGCAAACTTCACCACGTAGTGAAGCTGGATTTAAAACGAAAAGTACACCACAAGGTTCAATTGAACCGTCACTAAATGTTATGGAAATGGCTTTAACAGCTGGTGCAACATTTGTGGCACAAAGCTTTTCAAGTGATTTAAAAGAATTAACACAAATTATTGAAGCTGGTATTAACCATAAAGGATTTTCATTAATTAACGTATTCAGCCCATGTGTTACTTACAATAAAGTAAATACTTACGATTGGTTTAAAGAGAATTTAACAAAACTAAGTACAGTAGAGGGATATGATCCGTCTAATCGCATGATGGCTATGCAAACATTAATGGAAAACAACGGATTAGTAACAGGGTTAATTTATCAAAATACAGCGCAGCCTTCATACCAAGAACTAGTAAAAGGCTATAGTGAGAAGCCTTTAGTGCAATCTGATTTAAACATGGATCAGAAAATGTTTGATGAGCTTGTTGCTGAATTTATGTAATGTAAGAAGAGGAGGTTGCCATTTGGCAGCCTTTTTTAATGAGTAAAAATATAAAGCAGTCTTATTTACTTGGAAAATTCAGAATGGTAAAATAATATATAAATCGTTGTATGAAAATTGCATGTTCATTAACTAGGAAATGTAATAATAGGATAAGCCTTCTTCTTTGTAAAAATTGGCGAAACACTTCATACTATGGTAATGTGTATAGGGATAAAGCAATATGCTTTTGAGTAGGACAAAAGAAATACAAAAAGGGAATGTCTATTTGTGTGGGGAAGACTTCATTCTTATAGATGATTAGATTGATTACTCAAGTTTCAAAGGACAAGTATCTCTCCAGCTATCTAACCATTTTTGAGGTGGGTCTAAGCGCATTAAAATGGACTATAAAGTGTGTATAGTTAAGGGTGAAAGGAGATTACCGATGAACGAGCAACAACGATTAGCAAGTCAACAAGTGAATTCCTCTACGAAAAAAGAAGAGAAAGATTATAGCAAATACTTTGAAAGTGTATACCAACCACCTTCCTTAAAAGACGCGAAAAAGCGAGGGAAAGAAGAAGTTAAAATTGAACGGGATTTTGGCTTACCTGAAGAGTTTCGCAATTTCGGTACAGGAAGAAAGTTTTATATTCGTACATATGGTTGTCAAATGAATGAGCACGATACAGAAGTAATGGCGGGTATTTTCACTGCACTTGGATATGAACCAACCTTTTCAACTGAAGAAGCAGATGTAGTATTATTAAATACTTGTGCTATTCGTGAAAATGCTGAAAATAAAGTGTTCGGTGAACTAGGGCATTTAAAGGCACTAAAACGAAGAAATCCTGATCTTTTAATTGGTGTATGTGGTTGTATGTCCCAAGAGGAATCTGTTGTAAATAAAATTATGCAAAAAAATCAGCATGTAGATATGGTGTTTGGAACGCATAATATTCATAGATTACCGTACATTCTAAAAGATGCAATGTTCTCGAAGGAGACGGTAGTTGAAGTTTGGTCCAAAGAAGGAGACGTAATTGAAAATCTTCCGAAAGTACGTCGTGGTGATATTAAAGCTTGGGTAAATATTATGTATGGCTGTGATAAGTTCTGTACATATTGTATCGTACCGTATACACGCGGAAAAGAGCGAAGCAGACGTCCAGAAGACATTATCCAAGAGATTCGTCATTTAGCTGCGAATGGTTATAAAGAAATTACGTTACTTGGACAGAACGTAAATGCATATGGTAAAGACTTTGAAGATATAGAATACGGTCTTGGCGATTTAATGGACGAGCTCCGTAAAGTTGATATTGCCCGTATTCGTTTTACAACGAGCCATCCACGCGATTTCGATGATCACTTAATTGAAGTGCTTGGAAAAGGTGGCAACTTAGTAGAACATATTCACTTACCAGTTCAATCTGGAAGCACAGAAATGTTAAAAATTATGGCGCGTAAATATTCACGTGAGCATTATTTAGAGCTTGTAAGAAAAATTAAAGAAGCAATTCCAAACGCGGTATTAACAACTGATATTATTGTCGGTTTCCCGAATGAAACAGATGAGCAATTTGAAGAAACGATGTCGTTATATCGTGAAGTAGGGTTTGATACTGCCTTTACCTTTATTTATTCTCCGCGTGAAGGTACACCAGCTGCAAAAATGAAAGACAATGTACCGATGGAAGTAAAGAAAGAACGTCTTCAACGCTTAAATGCATTAGTAAATAAATTGGCAATTGAAAAGAATAATCGTTATAAAGGTCAAATTGTAGAAGTGTTAGTTGATGGAGAGAGTAAAAATAATCCAGAAGTACTTGCAGGTTATACTCGTACAAATAAACTTGTAAACTTTGTTGCTCCAAAGTCTTTAATTGGTCAGCTTGTGAAAGTAAAAGTAACGGATGCAAAAACTTGGTCTCTTAACGGAGAATTAGTTGAAGAGCCGATTGAGGTGGAATAATAGATGAAAGTATATTCGAAAGATGAAATTGTTGAGCAAGCGAAAGAATTAGCAAAAATGATTTCTGAAACAGAAGAAGTTGATTTCTTTAAGAAAGCAGAGGCACAAATTCATAAAAATGAAAATGTGAAGCGCGCAATTGATGAAATTAAAGCACTGCAAAAACAAGCAGTAAACTTGCAACATTACGGGAAATGGGAAGCTTTGAAAAAAGTAGAAGCTGAAATTGATGCCCTGCAAGATAAGTTAGATAGCATCCCAGTTGTACAAGAATTTAAATCTTCACAAACATATGTAAATGACTTACTACAGCTAGTTGCAAGTACGATTTCTAACAACGTAACAGATGAAATATTAATTTCAACTAATGGCGATGTATTGAAGGGTGAAACGGGTGCAGCGGTAGAAAGTAAAAAAGGAAATTGTGGTTGTTAAAGAGATGTCGAATTGACATCTCTTTTTTTAGTGGATTAAACGTAAGTTCTTCTCAAAAAAGAATGACACATTCCGCTATTGTCACGCATATGATTAAGTGAATAGTGATTGAGGAGGGTTACGAATGTCCGAATTTAGAGAGATTATTACAAAAGCAGTGGTTGGAAAAGGACGTAAGTATACAAAGTCAACGCATACATGTGAATCGAATAATGAGCCAACAAGTATTTTAGGATGCTGGGTAATTAACCACTCGTACGAAGCAAGAAAGAATGGAAAACATGTGGAAATTGAAGGTTTCTATGATGTGAACACTTGGTATTCATTCGATGGCAATACAAAGACAGAAGTTGTAACAGAACGTGTAAACTACACAGATGAAGTAAGCATTGGATATCGTGATAAAAACTTTTCTGGTGATGATTTAGAAATTATTGCTCGTGTCATTCAGCCACCAAATTGTTTAGAAGCTCTTGTATCACCAAATGGTAATAAAATTGTTGTAACGGTAGAACGTGAATTTGTAACAGAAGTAGTTGGCGAAACGAAAATTTGTGTAAGTGTAAACCCTGAAGGTTGTGTAGAATCAGATGATGCTTTCCAAATTGAAGATGATGAGTTTGAAGAGTTAGATCCGAACTTTATCGTTGATGCAGAAGAAGAGTAATAGAAAGCTAGGAAGAAGTTCTTCCTAGCTTTTTACTTTACATAAGTGGTGCTTAGATGAACATGATTGCTAATGAAATGTGCTATAATGAAGAAAGACTCCTGAAATAGGAGATAAGAGTGTCCGTGAAATGTGACATATATGAATATAGATTATTATGTAAGAATTATGGAGGATAAGTATGACGCAATATACGCCTATGATACAGCAATATTTAAAAGTTAAGGCAGACTATCAAGATGCCTTTTTATTTTTCCGCTTAGGTGATTTTTATGAAATGTTCTTTGAGGATGCGGTTAAAGCAGCCCACGAACTTGAAATTACATTAACGAGCCGAGACGGTGGTAGTAGTGAACGTATACCGATGTGCGGTGTACCGTATCATGCGGCTAAAAACTATATTGAACAACTTGTTGAAAAAGGATATAAAGTAGCGGTTTGTGAGCAAGTAGAAGACCCAAAAACAGCTAAAGGTGTAGTGCGCCGTGAAGTAGTACAATTAATTACGCCAGGAACGATGATGGAAGGGCGTACGATTGATGAGAAAGAAAATAACTTTTTAGCCGCATTAACACATTTTGAAGATGGATCATATGCGTTAGCTTGTAACGATTTAACGACTGGACAAAATACAGTAACGTTATTGACTGGTTCAGTAGAAGATATTTTATTAGAAGTGTATGCAACTGGTTCGAAAGAAATTGTTGTAGATTCTTCCTTTTCTAAAGATGAACTAAACAAGTTAACGGAAACGTTAAAAATGACGATTTCATATGAAGATGCAACGGCAATTCCTGAAGGGCTAGAACATCTTGTGAAAAATGTTTCACAAGCAAAGTTAATTAAAGCAGTTGGGCGCTTATTTAACTATGTAATAAGAACGCAAAAACGTTCATTAGATCATTTGCAGCCTGTGGAAATTTATTATACGAATCAATTTATGAAGATTGATGTGCATTCAAAGCGAAATTTAGAGCTGACAGAAACACTTCGAACGAAAGAAAAAACAGGATCATTATTATGGCTATTAGATAAGACGAAAACGGCTATGGGTGGTCGTATGTTAAAACAGTGGATGGAACGTCCACTTATACAGAAAGAACGAATCGAAGAGCGTTTAGAAATGGTTGAAACGTTTGTAAATGATTACTTCTTGCGTGAAGATTTAAAAGAAAAGTTAAAAGAAGTATATGATTTAGAACGTTTAGCAGGGAAAGTTGCATTCGGTAATGTCAATGCAAGGGACTTATTACAGTTAAGACGATCTTTACTGCAAGTACCAGCTATTTTAGAAGCGATTAGTTTGTTAGATAACGCGTATGCAGCGAGATTAATTCAAGGTGCAGATCCATGTGAGAGCTTAACAGAATTACTAGGAAGAAGTATTCAAGAAAATCCACCGCTTTCTATTAAAGATGGAGATATTATTAAAGATGGTTATAATGACAAGCTTGATCAATATCGCTATGTGAGTAAAAACGGAAAAACGTGGATTGCTGAGCTTGAAAAACGAGAGCGTGATATTACAGGAATTAAATCGTTGAAAATTGGATACAACCGTATTTTCGGTTACTACATTGAAGTAACGAAAGCGAACCTTGGAGCATTACCAGAAGGTCGCTACGAGCGTAAACAAACGCTTGCTAATGCGGAACGTTTCATTACAGATGAACTAAAAGAAAAAGAAACATTAATCTTAGAAGCTGAAGAAAAAATTGTACAACTAGAATACGATTTATTTACAGCGCTTCGTGAAGAAGTAAAAGTATTTATTCCGAAATTACAGCATTTAGCGAAAGTAATTAGTGAATTAGACGTACTGCAAAGTTTTGCGACAGTGAGTGAAGAGGAACAGTTTGTAAAACCTGTACTAACAACGAAGCGTGAAATTTTCATTAAAGATGGTCGTCATCCTGTCGTAGAAAAAGTATTGAACGGGAAATTGTATGTACCGAATGATTGTATTATGCCAGAGAATATGGATGTATTTTTAATTACAGGACCGAACATGTCTGGTAAAAGTACGTATATGAGACAATTAGCACTTGTAACAGTTATGTCGCAAATCGGTTGTTTCGTACCAGCAACAGAAGCAGTATTACCTGTATTTGACCAAATCTTTACGAGAATTGGTGCAGCGGATGATTTAATTTCAGGTCAAAGTACATTTATGGTTGAAATGTTAGAAGCAAAAAATGCCATTGCAAACGCATCAGAAAGAAGTTTAATTTTATTCGATGAAATTGGACGCGGTACATCTACGTATGATGGTATGGCACTTGCACAAGCAATCATTGAACATATTCATGACCAAATTGGTGCAAAAACGTTATTCTCTACGCATTATCATGAATTGACCGTGCTAGAAGACAGTTTAGATCAACTGAAAAATGTACACGTTTCAGCTATTGAAGAGAACGGAAAAGTAGTATTCCTTCATAAAATTCAAGACGGGGCAGCTGATAAAAGTTACGGAATTCACGTTGCGCAACTTGCAGAGCTCCCAGATAGCTTAATCACTCGTGCGAAAGAAGTATTAGCGCAACTTGAAGGACAGGAAGAAATTATTATTCCAAAGCGTGTAGAAGTGAAAGCGCAGGCGCAAGAAGTTATTCCAGAGCCTGTAGTTGTAAAAGAAGAACCAGTAGAAATAGAAGAGACGAAAGCAGAGACTGAAGAAGAATCACAACTATCATTCTTTGGCGGAGAACAATCTTCGAAAAAACAAGACAAGCCAGTTTTAGATGCAAAAGAAACGGCAGTACTGACGCAAATTAAAAAAATTGATTTACTTGATATGACACCTTTAGAAGCGATGAATGAACTGTATCGCTTACAGAAAAAGTTAAAGAAAGGATGAGTAAGTAGATGGGGAAAATTCGCAAACTCGATGACCAACTCTCTAACTTAATTGCGGCAGGGGAAGTAGTAGAGCGTCCTGCCTCAGTTGTAAAAGAACTTGTGGAAAATTCTATCGATGCGAATAGTACATCTATTGAAATCCACTTAGAAGAAGCTGGGTTATCGAAAATTCGTATCATTGATAACGGTGATGGTATTGCAGAAGAAGATTGTATTGTCGCTTTTGAACGACATGCGACGAGCAAAATTAAAGATGAAAACGATCTGTTTCGCATAAGAACACTCGGTTTCCGCGGTGAGGCATTGCCGAGTATTGCCTCAGTTAGTGAATTAGAATTAATCACTAGCACAGGTGATGCGCCTGGTACGCACCTTATTATTAAAGGTGGAGACATTATAAAGCAGGAGAAAACAGCGAGCCGAAAAGGAACAGATATTACAGTACAAAACTTATTCTTTAATACACCAGCGCGTCTTAAATATATGAAAACTATTCATACAGAGCTTGGTAATATTACAGATATCGTATATCGTATTGCAATGTCACACCCAGAAGTATCGTTAAAGCTATTTCATAATGAAAAGAAATTGCTTCATACATCAGGAAATGGTGATGTAAGACAAGTACTTGCATCGATTTATAGCATTCAAGTTGCAAAGAAGCTTGTTCCAATTGAAGCGGAATCTTTAGATTTCACAATTAAAGGCTATGTAACATTACCAGAAGTAACGAGAGCATCTCGAAATTATATGTCAACAATCGTAAATGGTCGTTACGTTCGAAATTTCGTATTAATGAAAGCTATTCAGCAAGGATACCATACATTATTGCCAGTCGGACGATATCCAATCGGCTTCTTATCGATTGAAATGGATCCAATGCTAGTTGACGTTAACGTACATCCTGCGAAATTAGAAGTTCGTTTTAGTAAAGAACAAGAATTGCTAAAGCTTATCGAAGAAACATTGCAAGCAGCATTCAAAAAAATACAGCTCATTCCAGATGCAGGTGTAACAACGAAGAAAAAAGAAAAAGATGAAAGTGTGCAAGAACAGTTTCAGTTTGAGCATGCGAAGCCGAAAGAACCATCTATGCCGGAGATCGTTTTACCGACGGGCATGGATGAAAAACAAGAAGAACCGCAGGCTGTGAAACAGTCAGCGCAGCTTTGGCAACCACCGAAGCAAGAATGGCAACCACCACAGTCGCTCGTGAGAGAAGAACAAAGTTGGCAACCATCTACAAAATCGATAATAGAAGAACCGATTCGAGAAGAGAAATCGTGGAACAGTAACGATGAAGACTTTGAATTAGAGGAATTGGAAGAAGAAGTTCAGGAAATAGAAGAAATCGAAATGAACGGTAATGATTTACCGCCGCTTTATCCAATTGGACAAATGCATGGAACATATATTTTCGCTCAAAATGATAAAGGCTTATATATGATTGACCAACATGCCGCGCAGGAACGTATTAATTATGAATACTTCCGTGATAAAGTAGGACGAGTAGCACAAGAAGTACAAGAACTACTCGTACCATATCGTATCGATTTATCTCTTACCGAATTTTTACGTGTCGAAGAGCAACTAGAAGAACTAAAAAAAGTTGGACTATTTTTGGAGCAATTCGGCCATCAATCCTTTATCGTTCGCTCGCATCCAACGTGGTTCCCGAAAGGGCAAGAAACAGAAATTATCGATGAAATGATGGAGCAGGTCGTTAAACTAAAAAAAGTTGATATTAAAAAATTACGTGAAGAAGCAGCCATCATGATGAGCTGTAAAGCTTCAATTAAAGCAAATCAATATTTAACGAACGATCAAATATTTGCTTTACTGGAAGAACTTCGTACAACAACAAACCCATACACATGCCCGCACGGAAGACCAATTCTTGTGCATCATTCTACTTATGAGTTGGAGAAGATGTTTAAGAGGGTTATGTAGGGATAATATGATTTAATAAAAAGAAGCGATGAAATAAATCGCTTCTTTTTTGTTTGCATTTAGTCTAAAAGTTTTTCTTTTTGTTTAATAAATTCTGCATCTGTAATGATTTTTTTATCTTTTAAAATCGCTAATTTTTCAATTTCATCTGCGACAAACATGTTGTTAGGAAGAGGGGAAATATTTGTCTGTTCCTGACTGTCATTCATATATTCTTGGATGATTGAATCTATTATCTGTGGTTGCATAATTTTGGATTCGATTTTTTGATAATATGCTGGAGTGTGTATTGCAAGTCTTATATTCTCTAGGGCTTGTGTAAGGTGTCGAGTGTCCTTTAATTGGGACGAAAACATTTCTTCTAAAACCCCTTGACGGATAGGTGCCCAAATGAAAAATATAATTATTAGTATAAGAGAACTAATTCCTAAAAAATAGCCTATTGCTTGAGAAACGTCATTAAATATTTTATTAATAGGATTATTAATCCATTGATTGAGTGCTGTCCAAGCAGGAATGATAAATAGTAAAGCTAATCCACCATAGGTTGAAAGGATGGATGCCCATCCTTTTTTCTCGAGTTGGTCAATACGATTATGAAAAATGTCTATTAAAAAGTCTAATGTTTTTTCATCTGTTTCTGGTTTACCAGTTAATATGTTGTTTTGAGTTAAAAAAGATTTGATTATTAAACTAATGGATTCATTCCAATAAGGGCTTTTAACTTCTATCTTATATTTTTTATAAGCCTGATTTTGGGCAGGTATCATCACTGTTTTTTTGAAAAGTTGAAAAAATGTCAAGACAATTAAACAATATATAGTAAGGTGTACAAAAGGGTTATATAAAATAGTTTTATTATTATTTGTCGAAAATACAGCGTAAAGATATAATCCTATAAAAATTAAAGAAATAATGGCGAAAATAGATTTAAAAATTTTATATTTTAAAGAAATAGGTTTATATATTAAATTCCAGCTAGTTAGTTTATTTTTATAAAAGTCTAGTAATTGATTTTCAATCAAAGTTAATCATTCTCCTGTTCAAATTGTGTATTTTTAAAGGTAGTATATCATAATAATAAGAGTAATTAGTAATATTTAGAATATATTAGTAAAATAGTGTTAAAATGTTATTTGATTATTAATGGATCAGATAGGGTGAACTATTTCATTATAAGAACATTTGGTATTAGGGGATTCCCATTTTTTATAAATAGACTACTAGTTTAGACAAATTACCACAATGCTTATAAAAGAAAAAATTAAAATCAGTTACTCTTCAGACTAGCGTTGATACTTTGGATGATGTGATTTGTGAATATAAAAGGGAAATTGATTATATTTATGTTCCTATTCATAAGAATTTATAATGGGAGGAACCATATGGACAAGCATCTACCAAAAATAGACGATATTAAGCACCGAGTAAAGGAATTGATCATAATTTATATAGAGAAGTTATTTCTCAAAAGAGCACAATTCTAAAACAAGAATTGTGCTCTTTATTTCAGTTCATTATTAGTATCAATTTAATCAAAATTTATTCGATATTTACAAAAACTTATGTGTTTTCTCATCTTCTCTATATAACTAAATCGATAAATAGTTCGATTTTAAATTAGGTAACAACGATTTCATTTGGAGTAATCGCAATTTTAAGTCCAAACAAGGCGCCAGTAATAGCAAGTGTCGAAAAATCATGTGAATCCACAGTTTCACACATGTTATATTTAAAAATTGTATGAACTTTAAATGTTTTAGAAATAGAATACAAAAAACATATGAGGAAAAGATTAAAGTTCCGTGAGAGAAGAACTTTTTCTTTGACCATATGTTTTTTCTTTTCCTTATAGAATCCTTATAATTATCATTTATTCTAGAATTACAATATACGAGGAGGAAGTTTAGGATGAATGAGATTATGTTAGAAACAAAAAATCTTTGTAAAACATTTAGAAAGCAAAGTGTCGTACAAAATATTTCGCTTTCTGTACCGAAATATTCAATCTATGGATTGTTAGGTCCTAATGGAGCGGGGAAATCGACCACTTTAAAAATGATAACAGGCATGCTTACACCCACTTCTGGTGAGATTTACTTTGATGGTCATAAATGGACGCGGCACGATCTACATTCTATTGGTGCTTTAATTGAGTCTCCTCCGCTTTATGAAAATTTAACAGCAAGAGAAAACCTGCAGGTTCGTACGACTGTTTTAGGTTTGCCTAAATCAAGGATTGATGAAGTATTGCATATTGTGGAGCTAGAGAATACAGATAAGAAAAAAGCGAAGGATTTTTCTATGGGGATGAAGCAACGACTGGGAATTGCGATTGCATTGCTGAACCATCCGAAATTTTTAATATTAGATGAGCCGATGAATGGACTGGATCCTTTTGGAATTCAGGAATTAAGAAAACTCATTCTATCCTTTCCTGGAAAAGGAATTACGGTCATTTTATCGAGTCATATTTTAAGCGAAGTAAGTCAAATTGCAGATCATGTTGGGATTATATCAGGTGGTGTATTGGGGTATCAGGGGAAATTGAATAAGAATGATGACTTGGAAGATTTATTTGTACAAGTGGCTGGAAAGTATAGAAGGGAGGCATAAGAAATGAATCTATATATTGCATCTGAAAAAATTAAAATTAGACATACTTTTTTGAATAAACTTATATGGCTAGTTCCATTTGCTACAATACTAATTGCCTTTTTATTATCGGCGGATTATTTTCAATTATCTAGTTACAACTGGTGGTACATTACGATGCTTCCGGGAATGGTTTCTTTAAGTTGTGTACTTCTTGCGGAGAAAGATAAAAAAATGAATAATCGTTCCATTTTATCGTTACCAGTTTCATTAAAACGAGTGTGGATTTCTAAAGTATTACTAATTTTAGGGATTTTGAGTTTTTCATGCATACTGTTTTTCTGTGGAATCGAGTTATCTAGTTTACTAGTAAATAAAGAGAATTTCCGCATCATTCCTACGGTAAATGCACTATTAGGAAGCGTTCTTTTAATCGTTACTTTTATGTGGCAAATTCCAATCTGCTTGTTTTTAGGTAACAAAATAGGTCTATTTCCGACGCTTCTGTTGAATGTAGGGGCAAATGGAATTTTTGGAGTTGTATTGGCAACAAAAAATATTTGGATGATTAGCCCATACACATATCCAAGTAGACTGATGATCCCTATTTTGAAAATACTACCAAATGGTTTGTATGCAGAAACCGGAAGTGTAACGTTTAAACCAGAACTACTTTCCTACGATGTGATTTTGCCAGGCATAGTAATTTCTGTTGTGTTGTTCCTGTTATTTACTTATGTGACGGCAAAGTGGTTTGAAAAGCAGGAGGCAAAATAATATGGCGGTTTTGTCGAGGATATTAAGAGCTGATTTTATAAAAATGAAACACACGATTTTTTTCTGGATACATGTAGCGATGCCAATCATCGGTATTGCTCTTTTTTTAAGTTATTATTCCTTTTCAAAATTTGATTCTATAAATAAAGTTTCAGGCTATATACAAGTATTATCGATATCTTTTCCGTTGCTAATTAGCATAGTGTGTTCTTCTGTCGTGGAACAGGAAGCTTTGGCAGGAAATTTTAAAGAACTTTTATCAACGGAATACGGAAGACGTAAAGCGTTAATTAGTAAAGTATGTTTACTTTTAATATGTGGGTTTTGTTCCACTATGTTGGCAGTCGTTGGGTTTGCGACAGGTTTTCATTTTCTGTTAGGACAAAATGAAATTCCATTTGCTTTGTATGTTGAAATTTCCTTCATTCTTTTTAGTTGTCAAATCTTTATGTATATATGGCATCTGTTCTTAAATTTTCGCTTTAGTAAAGGTGCTTCCATTGGGATTGGAATTATAGACAGCTTGCTGGCAGCTTTAATGCTTACAGGGATGGGGGATGTAATTTGGAAATACATGCCATGCGCATGGGGCGCGAGATTATGCAATTATTTTTTGGGATACAAATTAAGTTCTAGTTCTATTCGTGTCTTACCAGTAGAAGCAGCAACTGGAGCAGTGATTTGTGTTTGTTTCACGATCATTGCATTTGTTATTTCTCTTATGTGGTTTTCCTTTTATGAAGGCCGTAAAGAAATGTAAGTACATTTGTATTATAATGGAAGCGAGAGGAGGGATTTTATATGGCAAGAATATTAGCAATTGATGATGAAGAAGGCATCCTTTATATTATAAAAAGTGCTTTAGAGAAAGAAGGCCATGAGGTAACTGCTGTTAGTAATCCTCTTACTATACCAAAGGAGAAATTTTGTCATTATGATTTAATTCTATTAGATGTCATGATGCCAGAAATAGATGGTTTTACACTTTGTAAGGAAATACGGGATTTGGTTGATAGTCCAATTGTATTTCTAACAGCCAAAACAATGGAGAAGGATCTAATCACAGGGCTTAGTCTCGGTGGAGATGACTATATTACAAAACCTTTTGGAATTGGAGAACTGCGTGCGAGGGTATCCGCGCATGTAAGGCGTGAGCATAGAGAAAAGCAAAATGCATTTTTCCTGTCAGGTCTTACATTTCATCTGTCATGTAAAGAAATATGGCATGACGATACATCTATCGCATTTACGAAAAGTGAGTATGGAATTTGCGAATATTTAGCTTTGAATCATGGACAAGTATTTTCAAGAGAAAAGATTTATGAAAATGTTTTTGGTTATGAGGGAGAAAGTGATAACCAAGTAATTGTGGAACATATTAAAAATATCCGTCATAAATTATCTAAGTATGGCATGAATCCAATAGAAACAGTATGGGGAATTGGTTATAAATGGAGAAAGTGAAAAAGCAAGTCAATCTTAGTAAGATTTTAATACAGTATATTTTTGCATTTTCAATAGGGACGATTGCTTTAGTGACTTTTTTTATGATTCTATTCCAAGTTGGAGTTAACGCAGAAATAATCTTACCAGCAAATTATTATGAAAAACAGATTGAGTCGCAAAGAGATGCTATAGTTAAAGCGGAACAGGAAGATGATCAAATTTTAAAACAATATAAATATGCTCTGTATGATTTTTCAGGAAACGTTATACAAGGGAGTATTAATAAAGATTATGCAGGACAAATATGGAATAACATACATAATGATGAAAAAGGTGACAGTACGTACTACTATGCAATTATAGAACGCGATAAAGATATTTGTGTCATTCTATATACGTTACACGCTACTTTTAAAAATCCTATTTTGCAGAAGTATTTACCGAGTCCGGAAGTTTGTGAAATTGTTCTTTTTATTCTACTATTTGTTGCCGAAGTGATATTTCTATCTCGCTCTTTTGGTAAATCATTGTCAAAGGAAATGATGATTTTGAGAAAGGTAACAGATAAAATTCAAAAGGAAGATTTAGATTTTCAAGTGGAACAATCTAAAATAAAAGAAGTGAATGAAGTATTAACTTCTTTAGTAAAAATGAAAGATGAATTAAATCATTCGTTACGTACACAGTGGAATATGGAAACAAATAGAAGAGAGCAGATTGCTGCTTTGGCACATGACATTAAAACGCCGTTAACGATATTGAGAGGAAATGCAGAGCTATTAAATGAATCAATGCTAGATTCAAATCAGAAGAAATGCAATGAGCATATTTTGAAAAGTATTGATGAGATGGAAATATATATGAAATCTTTACTCGATATTACGAAATGTGAGGAAGGCGCTCCACTTCAATTCAAGCAAACAGATCTCCGAGACTTTATTCATAATATTATAGAAGAAAGTGCAATTTGTGTTTTAGGCAAACAGTTAAATCTAATTGAAAATGTTCAGGACATACCAAATTTTATTCCTATTGACGAGACCGCTTTGAAAAGAGCAATTATGAATATAATGATGAATGCAATTGAATATTCTCCGACAAAGGGTGACTTGATGTTCTCAGTGGAAATGATTAGTGAAAAACTGCAATTTATTGTAGAGGACTCGGGAAGAGGGTTTACAGAAGAGGAAATGCATTCAGCTACAGAGCAGTTTTATAGGGGAGATAAAAGTAGAAACTCCAAAGATCATCATGGAATGGGGTTATACATTGCTAAAAGCTTTGCAAAGCAACACGGTGGAAATCTTTACTTAAGTAATTCGAAAAAGCTGTACGGTGCAAAAGTTGTTTTGGAAATATCAGCGAAGTAGAGGGAGGGGGGCAGATTATAACAATTCGCTCCTTTTTAATATACTTCTTTTACAACTATATGTTAAAAATTCATTTATAAACTAGAGATAACCTCAACCTATTTGTAATTTATATGTACGTTCTTAATTTGTTTGTAAGGAAAGAGGTTTTTAATTTACAGACTTATCGGAATTATGTAAAGTGTAGATAAAACCATAAAATGGGGTGTTCTTTATGTGTACTAGTTTGACATTAGAGACAAAAAACGGTCAGCATCTTTTTGCAAGAACGATGGACTTCACATTAGATATGAATCAAGAAGTAATAATCATTCCTCGACATTACCAGTGGAATAATATAACTGGTGAAATCATTAATACGAAACATGCTACGGTCGGAATGGGAATTAATCATCAAGGAAGGATCATTATGGCGGACGGAGTAAATGAAGCAGGTATGACATGTGCAACACTCTATTTTCCAGGATTCGCTACTTATAGTCAAAGCATAGATGACAATAAAACGAATTTAGCTCCATTTGATTTTGTAGCTTGGAGTCTTACACAATTCAATTCTGTCAAAGAGTTAAAGAAATCTGTAGATAGCATTACCTTTTTGGATATACCATTACCGGATTTAGGACTTACGCCACCGCTACATTGGATCTTAGCGGATAAATGGGGAGATTGCATTGTACTGGAGCCGACAAATGAAGGATTAAAGATGTATGATAACCCACTAGGAGTGATGACGAATAGTCCGGAGTTTAATTGGCATTTGCAAAATTTAAGACAATATATTGGCCTTAAATCGCAGCCATTCGCGCCAACAGAATGGAGTAATTTACCATTAAGTGCTTTTGGCCAGGGCTCAGGCTCAATGGGACTTCCAGGGGATTTCACGCCGCCATCGAGGTTTGTGCGGGCAGCATATGGCAAACAAAACATTCAAGGTATAGATAGTGAAGAAGAGGGAGTATCCGCCCTTTTTCATATCTTATCAAATTGCGAGGTACCTAAAGGCGGAGTAATAACAGAAGAAGGTGCATTAGATAATACCATATATACAAGCGTAATGTGTATGGAGTCCGGAACATATTATTATCATACTTACGATTGTAGACAAATTATAGCTGTTCATTTATTTCATGAAAATTTAGATACAGATGAGATTAAAGCCTATCCGTTCCAACGGAAACAAAAAATATTTTATGAAAACTAAGTAGCTTTGAAACAATGTTTGGTGCATTTTTGAATATATATAATAGAGCAATAATGGTTTATATCATTCTTGGATGCTTCTTTAACTTTGGGATTTATCATAAATCTACTCCTTTCTGCAATGACTCCAACGAGTAGAATTTTGCTGCTAGGAGCATTGGCTAAGGAGCAGTGAAGGTGGAATTTATTTATAAATAGTAAAGAACCAAAAAGGTGTGGAAAATATCCATACCTTTTTGGTTCTTCTATTATCTATGTATAAAAAAGCGCTGTATATCAGCACTTTTTAAAAGTACATGAGTTGTATAAGAAAAACTTATATATTACCTATAACTATACAAGGGCTAATATAGATTCTTATTTGATTAATTGTTATAAGAGCCTATACGCTTATTTATTTTTATTATTATTAATTTTTTCCGTATATAGCACCTGCTCTTTATAATGCTTCTTAATTGGGAAAGTATGTGTACCAGAGCCGTTTTTGAAATTTTTATTGATAGGGTTTTTTAGCGGGATTGTTGTAGTTTCGGTAAATTCATATGGGTAGTTTATTTTAGATTTATCTTCAAACATGAAAATGCCTCCTTTTAGGATTTCCTGAATTCTTTACTATAACATGATATGCATATAGATTTTTTTTGGACTAGTTATTTATAGAGGTTAATGGAATTTAATTACGAAACTACTGAAATATTTTAAAGGAAAATAATTTGTGAAATATATGATATTGATTTTTGTTATTTGTTTGGGGAGGTGTTTTTGCATATATATTCGTTATAAATTGTTTTTATAATATGATTCATATAGGTTTTTCCTGATAATATAATGCGGAATATTATAGTGTTATTATGTTATTAGGAACATTTAATGCTGTTTCATAACTGAAAGGGAATTGAAAAAAAACTGAAACTTTTCTCATAAAAATTCAATCTAACTTGAAAAATGAAAGGAAAATGAAATTTTCCAAAAGATATTCTTTGTTAAGATAAAAAGCATACATAAATAAAGTGTTGACATATCTTAAAAATGTATTTTCAAGATATAGTGGGGGAAAAGATGAGAATAGAAAAACAATTAATAAAAAAGATGTATTATGAAACATTCCTAATGGAGAATGTAACAAAACCACCTCTTGACGTACTTGGAGAAGCTTATGTAAACGAAGAAAAAAATGAGATTTCTGATGGATCTTATATTCGTTTTGCGCAAGGTGAATTTTATTATCAGCATCAAGATTTTGAAGCAGCTATTTTTAAATGGGAGAAGGTTAGTAATGAATTAGCACCATGGGCACAAAAAAATATTGCGGATGCTTATTTCGAACTGAATCAATTAGCAGTTGCTGAAAATGTTTATACTTCCATTGCTACTGATAATATAATATTGATGACAGAAATTAGATTACAATTACTTTCTCTTTACATAGAGCAAAATAATTTTGAAGCAGCTTTCGCTGTTATTAAAGAAGCGGTTTCTTTAAATCCGGATTATCCGAATGTCACAAAAATTGCCCGTTCCTTTTATGAGGAACAACAAGATTTTAATAGTGCAGTAGAGCTTGCTGTGAATGAGTTAATTCGAATAGAATCTTATCCGTGGTTTGAGGTGTTAAAAGGATATATCGATAAAGGATTTACTAAACATATTTCACCAGATTATTTTTATGATGCATTAATTACATTAAATAATGTAGATCAAGTACAATTTACGCAAATGGTTTCATCACTTTGGAACAGTTATAAAAATGAACAAAATTACTTATTGTGGCTTAACACAATAAATGAATTTTTCTTACATATTGAAATAGAGTCGTCCGATATATGGGACAAAATTTCTTCTCTTTACGAAGAAACATACTTTGCATTAATTCAAGGGCAATATATGCTTAAACAATTACACGAAATCATTCCAAGTCTTTTAACAAATTGGTTAAAAGTAGTCAATCCGTCTTATGCTGTATTTCCATCAGCAGCTGTATTGGCATGGGATGAGATTTTTTCATCTAAAATAGATTCAGGCGATATACAACATGCGGAAAAGCTACTGTCATATTCTATGAATCATGTGAATGGTTTAGAGTACAGTCTACATCTTTTTGAATCTATTACACAGTGGGCACAAAAGAACAATATAGAAATAGGTCAACGATTTAGATGGTTAGTTGACGAACTTGCAGATTTAAGAACGAATCGTATTTTAGTAACAGGAACTTCAGGGAACGGAAAAACTACATTTATCAACTCTATATTAGGAGAAAATATATTAGAAAAATCAATTTCGAATGTAGTAGTTTTAAAAAATGATGCTCATACAGAAATTAACGCCATAACAGATGCTGCAATTACAACAACGGAAGATATCTCTGATTATCATAATATGATGTCTCAACACCATCAAACGTATAGAGATAGAGCATGTGTTGAATTTAAATTACCATGCAAATTTTTAAGTGAAAATAAACTTACATTTGTAGTTACACCTGGCTTTAATAGGAATAACGACACTAGGGATGAGGTATTTGAATATCTAAATTCCGTGGATGAATTATTGTTTGTATTGAATGCGGATTCACCTTTTACTGATAAAGAGCGTGATATTCTATTAAGCATTCAAGAACATACACCAAATTTACAAATTCATTTCTTATTAAATAAAATCGATAACATTTACAGTGAAGCAGAAGTGAAAAGAGTATTACAAGATACGGCAGCGAGAATAAACACATATTTCCCGCAAGCGAGAATTTTTCCTTATTCTTCGTTATATACAAGTAGTCAACAATTAAATGAGTTAACTGAGTTTATTCATTTTAACTTTAATTATAAAAATATTGATGCAGAACGTACTGAAAAGCTATTGTTCTTCATCCGAAAAACAATTACATATCTTTTAGCTAAACGCGTTGAGAAAGAAAACAATCTAGTGGATGCGATTAAGTGGAATGAAGATATGCTAGTGAAACTAAACGGTAGCATGAATAACCTTACTGCATTTGAGAGGGAAAAAATTCATTTCATTACAGAGTCATATCGTACAATGAAAACGGAAATTACGAATGATCTTACTGAAAATATACCGAAGGTATTACAGAGTTGTTCTGATTTAATAAGTGAAGAAAGCGATTTCGGTCACATGGATACGCAACTAAATAAAGCAATGAATGAAAGAGTGCATAAATATTTAGAACAAACGGTATTACCTCATCTTGCTCTTTCTATGCAAAATTGGATTGCAACTTCTCATAATGAGCTCCTTCAAAGTCAATCGTACTTAGAAGAACTTAGTGAAGGACTTAATTCTTTATTTGGAGAAAATCGAATACAGTTAGAATGTGACTTTAAAGTGTTGGATGACTGGCGCAGAGATACTGACAGAATGACGACTAGAATACAAATGGATGAAGTAAATATTTTACGTCGATTTACGCCAGCACAATTTTTACTGAAAAGTGCCGGTAAATTATTTGGAGTTCTTCCTAAAAATAAAACTATGTTATATAACAAATACAAACAGTATGTAGAAAATGAAGATTATACTGAGGTAACGGATTCTATTATGAAGAAATTTTTCTTGCAATTTGAGCTATTCGAAAACACACAAGAGCGAGATATTCATATCTTCTTTAGGAATCCATTTAACTCCTTGAAACAAGCTGTAGAAAATATGCAATTAGAAATACAAGAAAAACAAGAGATGTTACATAAAATGAAATCAAATCCTGAAGTTTATCATGATTCTATCATGCTCTTTGAATTGAGATTACGTCAATGTGAAGTAATTTTACATATGGGTGATGATCATACTTATACAGATGTAATTTTAGAAACAAGTGCAGAATAAAAGTAAAATATTTAAGATTTTTTATGTGAAATTGCATCACATGTTATAAGAGAGTAAAAGGGAGCAACTGTAATGAGTTGCTCCCTTTGCATATTCACATTATTTTTCAGTTTCTTTAATTTTAGTTTGTACTTCGCCAGTTTTAATTTTATTACTTTCTGAGAAACGTAGTAAATCTCCTTCAATAATTTTGTCAGACATTCGTAATTCATTTTGTGCACGGTTAATGAGTGCTTGAGCTTCTTTTTTTGGTAAATCTACAATTTCACCTGTTATGCGGTCATAGAAAGTGTTGTTTTTGTATGCATATTTGTCTGTAATGAAGCTACCATCACGTAAAACAACAAAACCGGTATATTCATCTGAAAACATATCATGACCAAAACGAATATCGTTCGTAGTATCAATCCCTAATAAATTGAGAATAGTAGGTTTCATATCGATTTGTCCCGTAGGCTTTGAAATCGTTTGACCTTCTGTTTGTCCAGGGACATGAATATATAAAGGTGTACGTTGTAAATTTAAAGTATCAAATTCTGTTATTTGATCTTTTTCTAAAAACTGTGCCATTGCACGATTATGTTTTTCAGAAATGCCATAATGATCACCGTATAATACAATAATAGAATCATCATACATTCCCTCGGCTTTTAAACGCTCAATAAATTTTTTAATTGATTCGTCTAAGTAACGTGCTGTTACGATATAACGATCAAATACGCCATTACCAGAGTTATATGGTTCAATGAATTTTGTATCTTCATCATACGTAAATGGATAATGGTTCGTTAAAGTAAGGAAACGAGCATAAAATGGTTGATCAACAGTTTTTAATATATCTACTGATTGATCAAAGTATTCGATATCTTTTAATCCCCAATTTAAATTAGTTTCGGGCGTAATTTTGTAATCAAGTTCATTATAGTAACGATCATAACCGAGAGCAGAGTACATGATATTACGATTCCAAAATGTTGCGTTATTCGCATGGAATACAGAAGTGAAATAACCTTGCTGACGTAAAATTTCTGGAGTCGCAGTATAATCATTGTTACCGTGTGTGAAGAATACAGCTCCTCGATTTAATGGATATAACGACGTATCAATTAGAAATTCAGAATCGGATGTTTTTCCTTGCCCAGTTTGGTGGAAAAAGTTATCAAAGTAATAGCTTTCATTTATGAATTCATTCAAAAATGGTGTAACTTCTTGTCCGTTAACTGTTGCGCCTATTAAAAAGGTTTGTAAGGATTCAAGAGTAACAACAATTACGTTTTTTCCTTTCGCTACACCAAACATGTTAGGATTCGGCTGACTTTCGTTTGCCTTCACGTAGTTTTCTGTTTCTTGTAATTTACTACTATCAGCAAGTGCCTTTTGTGATCCTGCTTTTACTTGTAGTGTTAAATCATATACTTGATGCGTGTATAGTCCTAAATTTTTAACAAGCATGACTCGGTCGAATGATCTCGTTAGTAATTCAGGTCGCTCTTTTTCTGCAAGATGTAGATTTGCAAAAAATACACCAATCGTTAAGAGAAAATATAACAAGCGTGCCGAATGAGTTACGCGCCCCGTTTGGAAGACTAGTGCCTTCTTCTTTAATAAAATAAAGAAGAAAATAATGTCTGCGAATGCGAGTATAATTTTGTAGTTCAATATTTCTATAATACTACCGCCTAATTGGCCAAAGTTTGATGTTTGTCCAAGTACTGGTAACGTAACGAAATCACTATAAAAATCATAGAACATTACATTCCCAACAAGTACAATTGTTAATAAGAAATTAATACATAGCGCGATATAATTTCGCTTTTCACCGGTTGCAAATAATGCGCATCCGACAAAAGCTAATGAAGCAGCGAGAGGGCTAATAAATAAAATCAGCTCTTGTGTAGAAGACTCAATTTTTAAATCAAAACTGAATCTTGTAATAAGATATGTTTTTAACCATACTGCTAAAGCAATTATTAAAACAAAGCTTATATTTTGCATTTGTAAATTGATTTTATTTTTCATTTTTACTCCTTCTTTATATAATTTGTTTAACTTGTGTTATATATTATATTTTTATAACTATTAGAGTGTAATGAATCAATTAGCTAATGGTTTCTAAAGGTAAAAATATAAAGTATTCACATACGTACAATGAGGAATTTTCAAGCGCCAATCTATTTTTTAGAACAGGCAGAAAAAGTCATAGTTGTAGTAAAAAATACTTATAGACATCCTAACATATTAAACACTATGATGATGTTACAAAATATCGAACAAATGAAGGTGGAACTGAATAGAGGCTTGTAAAACTATTGACATTCAATTTGTTAGAATTGAATGTCAATAGTTATATATACACGTTTATATTACATATGTATCTCATGAAATCTCGATTCCTTGTGGGATAATCGTTAGCGGAGGGAGGATAGTGATTTATGCTATTACTACATAAATAAAACGTTGTGAAACTTAAAATATTTGATTGGTATCTTAATTATGCAATTAGATGTCAGATAAATATTTTCCAACATATAACCCACTTGCAGCAGCTTGAGATAATGAATGAGTGACGCCTGAACAATCCCCAACTAAAAATAGTCCATGTATACTCGTTTCAAAATGATTATTGAGTTTTATCCACAATTAAAACCTTTTTGTTACTTTTAACTAGTAAATAAGCCATAAAAATGCTACTTACTCCAGCGCCGATAATTGTAACATCATACATATTCTTTCACCTGCTAACGAATAGTTTGTTTTTTATTTTTCTAGTGTATAACAATTTTATGAAGGTAAGAAATAAATTTTATTAATAAAGGGGAGTTTTTGAACTTGACGCTTTTTTAATTTCTTAGAGTGATGAAGTAAATACAAGTGTCTTTATTTACAAGAAGAATTAGTTTTCAAAGCCCACTATATCACATGATAAATAAATTCTTACATACAAAAAAACAGACCTTTTAAGTGAAGAGGTCTGTTAATGATTTTAAATGTTATTTAGCGAAGACGTGGTTACCAATTACTGCTACTGTTTGACGTGTCGTAATCCACTTGTCTGTTGATGTTTTCGGGTTATAGAAATAAAGCCAATCAGAATGTATTCCATTTGTGGAGATAGCCTCTTCTACAGCCATTTTTGCTTCTGCGCTTGCAGGCTGATTAATTCTTCCATCTGTAACAGGAGTAAATGCATATCCGTATTTAATAGGTTCATAAATAACGCCTGTTATTGTATTTGGAAAACCTTTTGCGTTTACACGGTTTAGTATAACTTTCGCTACTGCTACTTTTCCTTTATACGATTCTCCACCTGCTTCAGCGGTAACTAAGCGTGCCATTAAGTCTTTTTCTTTTTCTGAAATGCTTGAGTTGATTTTCAAATGTTGTCCTGCATAGAGCTTGTTTCCGACTGTATTGTTAATTTGTTTTATAGATTGAACGGTAACATTGTAACGCTTTGCTATCGTTTCCAATGAATCTCCCGGTTGTACTTGATAAATAATTTGCTCAGAAATGTTCGCAGGTTTGGCGTTTTGGTGAACAGTGATTTCATTTGAGTTGACGGAACCTGGAATATGTAACTGTTCGCCAATGAAAGTTTGATCGTTTCCTTTATGGTTAGCCTGTTTAATGGATTGTATTGAAACGTCGTATCGTTTACTAATGCCCCAAAGTGTATCATTCTTTTTTACTGTATGAATGGTAGAAGCCTCAGCTGTACTTTGACTACATACGAATGTAATTGCAGCCGCAGATAAAGGGATTATATGTTTTATTTTTAATAATTTCATTGTAAATCCTCCTAGGAAAAATAAGGTAAAACGGTTAAGTAATGTAGCTTAAAATGTCTACATATAATATTTTAATGTAAGTATATTAGCACATATAAAATAAATAATCATTATAAGTTTCTTATTTATTTAGTGTAGAGTCCGAATATGAAATATTGCATATAAAAATACATTGAAGTTCCTTTAAATTTTTCTAATTTAGGATATGTGAATGATTTTTTAACTTTACTTCTATGTAATATTTCATATTTATGAAATGTTATTTATTTTTTACTCACCAGATTATATTATATTCAATAAGTTTGATATAAAACAGAAAAAGGAGGAATGATAATGAGCAGTAAGAAATTTATTTTGAAATTATTTATATGTAGTACGATATTTATCACATTTGTATTTGCTTTACATGATGAGCAAGTAGTTGCGGCTAGCTCTGTTAATGAGTTTGAAAATTGGTCAAAGTGGATGCAACCTATACCTGATAATATCCCATTAGCACGAATTTCAATTCCAGGAACACATGATAGTGGAACGTTTAAGTTGCAAAATCCGATTAAGCAAGTATGGGGAATGACGCAAGAGTATGATTTTCGCTATCAAATGGATCATGGAGCTCGCATTTTTGATATAAGAGGACGCTTAACAGATGATAATACGATAGTTCTTCATCATGGGCCATTATATCTTTATGTAACACTGCATGAATTCATAAATGAAGCGAAACAATTTTTAAAAGATAACCCGAGTGAAACAATTATTATGTCTTTAAAAAAAGAGTATGAGGATATGAAAGGAGCAGAAGGTTCCTTTAGTAATACGTTTGAAAAAAATTATTTTGTTGATCCTATCTTTTTAAAAACAGAAGGAAATATAAAACTTGGAGATGCTCGTGGGAAAATTGTACTACTAAAAAGATATGGCGGTAGTAATGAATCTGGAGGATATAATAATTTTTATTGGCCAGATAATGAGACGTTTACGACAACTGTAAATCACAACGTAAATGTAACGGTACAAGATAAATATAAAGTGGGTTATGATGAGAAAGTAAAATCTATTAAAGATACGATCAATGAAACGATGAATAATAGTGAGGACTTACATCATCTATATATTAATTTTGCAAGCTTGTCTTCTGGTGGTACAGCATGGAATAGTCCATATTACTACGCCTCTTACATAAATCCTGAAATTGCAAACTATATAAAACAAAAGAGTCCTACAAGAGTAGGTTGGATCATTCAAGACTACATAAATGAAAAGTGGTCACCATTGCTGTATCAAGAAGTTATAAGAGCGAATAAATCATTAATAAGAGATTAAAGATGATGAGAGTAAGAAGCGATAAAATACGTCGCTTCTTATTAAAAAACAGTGTATCTTGTAAATGGAACAATTTTTGAGTTATCTCAATCGATGTTTCATTATGAAGAGGCTAAAGTTTTAAATCAAATTAATTTCAAATGAAAATTAGCATAAATAATCCTGCAAAAAAGCAACTAATCATAAGTGTTCAGTTGCTTTTTATTTTTAAAGTGGATGAGCAAAAAAACATAAAAGTGGTTGGTCCGTTTTTTGTAAACATCTATTATGATAAGAGAAGAAAGGTAGTATGTTATTAACGTTTTAAAGAGGAAGTTCTTAATAAAAATAGACTGGCCTTAGAGAGGTGAAAGTACTATGAGCTTTGCGATTTCACTAGTCGTTATTATTGTAATTGGATCACTGTTTGGAACCGTACTAGTTGCACGGAATGTGGAGGAGAATTACGGCAAGTCTACAAAGAGAAATGTGAAAAACTTATCAACTATTTATATTATCCTTCTTTTCGTACTACTTGTTGGGGTAACGTGGTATGCGGTAATAATTTGATAGTTTGTAACAGAACTGCAACGAGAGTATGAAGCTGGAATTTCAGAAGCTATCGAGTAATCAGAAACGGAGCTATTTTAATATATCCATTTTAGGATGAGAGAATGTGACTAATTAATACTATTTTTACGGTAAATACTGTTAGTAATAAATTGAGGATAGTTAGCTTTGAAAGGAGGCAACTATATGGAATGGAAACCAAATCGTGCAGATAAGACGCCTGTATATAAACAAATCGCAGATTATATTGAAAGGGGTATTTCTTCGGGTGAGTTTCCTTCTGATAGCAAGTTACCTTCTGAGCGTATGTTAGCAAAAGAATTACAAGTGAACCGGAGTACGATAGTTGCTGCATATGAAGAATTAAAATCACTTGGAGTAGTAGAACGGCAAAAAGGAAGCGGAACACGGGTGAATACAGACATATGGGGTGTGTCACATAAACGAATACCGAACTGGGGTAGGTACGTTGAGGATGGATCGTTCTTACCTAACGTACCACTCGTTCAACAAATTCGAACGGAAACGCAAAAAGACGACTTAATTAATTTAGCGAGTGGTGAATTATCACCAGAATTAATTCCAAGTGATAGATTCCGAACGATCTTGTCGGAGAAAACATTTATGGAAAACCTCGGTTATGACCATCCACTTGGAAATGAAATGTTGAGAAAAACAATTGTAGCACATGTTCAGCAATATAAACAAATTGAAGCAGATTCGAATTCTATTCTTATTACATCTGGAGCACAACAAGCACTTAATCTTATCGTTCAGTGCTTATTAAAACCTGGTGATGCGATTGCAATTGAGGACCCTTCGTATTGTTTCTCATTGCCGATGTTTAAATCTGCTGGTTTGAAAATATTTCATTTACCTATTGATCAGCATGGAATGAATCCAGATGACCTAATTGATTTGCATAAAAAGCATCGTATTCGCATGGTATTTTTAAATCCAGATTATCAAAATCCAACGGGAACTGTGCTGTCATTAGCAAGACGTAAAAAGATTTTAGAACTGTCTTCTGAATTTGGTATACCGATTGTAGAAGATGATCCGTATAGTTTAACGTCCTTTAATGGAGAAGTGAATCCAACATTAAAATCAATGGATCAAAACGGGAATGTTCTTTATGTAAGTTCATTATCAAAAATTGTTGCATCGGGATTACGTATTGGCTGGGTAATTGGTCCTACGCGTGTAATAGAACGTTTAGCGGATGCGAAGCAGCAAGTTGATTTTGGGCACAGTGTATTTACGCAGTGGGTAGCAAATCAATTTTTAGAATCAGACGATTTTCATGCGCATATTACAATGCTTCGTAGACAATTGAAAGAAAGAAGAGATGTATTAATTAGAAAGCTTGAAGAAATATTAGGAGACCAGGTTGAATTTTTTGTTCCAGAGGGTGGAATACATTTATGGTGCAAAGTGCAAGGAACGTTTGATGAGTATCATTTATTAGGTGAATCTATACGAAATGGTGTAGCGTTTGTCCCTGGTAGTGTTTTAGGTACTAAAAGTGAATATATTCGTTTTACTTTTGGGAGAGTAAATGCCGAACAAATTCAGCTGGGAATGACGAGGTTTGCTGAAACGTTAAATGAGATTTCATAATAGAGAGGCGTAATATTGGAATGAGGGAAAGAAATGAAGTACGTGATGCTTTTACTTCAAGTAGGCGTGCTGTATGTATTTAGTTTAGTTGGTACGTGGATGGAGTATTCCATTTATCAATGCTAGGAAGTTTAATAGGGATGTTAATGCTGTTTCTGCTCCTTTCCACTCGTATTTTACCATTAAAGTGGTTTGAAGAAGCGACAATCGGTTCGGTGACTATGATTGTAACAGGAATACTCATCAGTATATTTATACCATATGGAACGAAATTTATATTTTAAATTGTAATGGAGATGATGAAAGTGACAACATGGTTTATAGTTACATTATTTATTTTTGGTGCCCTTAAAGTACTCGTTTCTAGTATGCCAACTTCAGTTGTAGAATCTATTATTAGTAGATTTGAATTACATCAAAAACTTGATGAGGAGAATACCTCTATATCGATAGATGGAAAAAATATAGAGGGAGAAACGAAACTACAAGTTATTCATGAATTTAATGAAGCTTTATTTTTAGATAAACATTATTTTCCACCGCGCGGGGAAGGAATACCAATCGTCATTGATACGAAAAAAGGGAATAAAGAGATTAGATTTTCTCTATACAGCTATGAGGAACACGTTGACGTAATAAAGCAATATAAGAAGAAAGTCGTTGCCTATCGTTTACGATCTAAAAGCCTTCAAACCCGTGCACCATTAGTAATAACTAAAGATTATGCTTAAGAAGAGATCTATAATGATCTCTTTATTTTTTTATGCAATGATATACTTTCCAAATAAAAAAAAAGAATATCATATAGCCAAATAAAGAGTATGTATGATTCCAATCTACACTATGAGTAAAGAAACCTAATCTTTCAGCAATCTGTTCAAAAATGCTAGCACAAATACCTATTGTAAGAATAAATAGAATCCTAGAAAATACAGATAGGTTTTTTGAAATGTGTATGAAAATTGTTGTTAAAATCGGTAGTACAAACAAAGTAAAGCCTATGTTAACTGAAAATATGGATGAGAATGGTCTAACCGGAAAGGAATATATTTGTTTCGCAACAAAGAAAGCATCTAAGCAAGTGCCGATAATAGAAGAGAGTAAGATTGTAACGACTAATGCGAAAAGGTTATTCTTCTTCTCGAAGGAGAACATTTTTCTTTGCAAGAATGGCCAGTTCAATCTTTTCGAGTGTTTTACAGTAGTCTTCTGTGATTTGTCCATGTATCCTTTCCTCCTTATCAGTTAAATAATGTATGACTTGCCAGTCGTTAAACCAATCTTCATATTCTGCTTCTTCATGTTTCATATTTTTCCATGCATACATAAGTGCAGGGCTATATATACGGTAGGCATCACTTTTTAATTGGCATTTCTTTATTCTTCGTTTATAAAACTCTCTTGAAAAGGATTCATTTACGCTTGAAAATAAATGTGGCCAATAATCTTTTCGTGATCCAGTGTGTGGATGAGTGTCAGCCCATTGTAGTATACGAGCTAAAACATGCTCATCATGAAATAATAGTGCATATAATCTTTTTCCGAGCAAAATTCGTTCGTGTAAGGAAGTGAAGTGTTTCATTGTATCACCAATTAATTTTGTTTTCTGTATAGGCTTTTCTTCGCAGAAAGGGAAGAGGATATGATTAAATTGAAAGAAATCAAAAAGTTTGAATCCAATACTATTTAGTACATTTTTTTTGAAGTGTTTATTTTGAATTACTCTTTTTTCTAAGTAGTTTTGTTCATTAATAATAGTGGAAATAGCTAATATTTGTTTGTTTCCGGTTTTCCAAAAAAAGTTCCACATCGTTTCCATAAATGTTGACACATTGAGATGAGGGAGGAGATAAAAAAGATTTTTGGATTTTTTTACACTCTGTTCATATAACAAAAATTGTGGATACACATCTTGAAAGATAAGCCAATTCCCCCGTTCTAAAAAAGAAAAGAAAGTAAATTGATCTTTCTCAGATAACAACTTCGTATATAAATCCCCCTTTAAATCTGTCATGTTCCAACCGCCGTTACGCGAAACCATATGTCCAAGTAATGCCCAATGTATTTCAGGATACCTTTTGTAAAATTGATAGTAAGCGCGAGTTCTTGTCACATTATTTTGATTTAATAATTTTGTTCTTTCTTTAATTGTATGTATTAATATTTCTTCTTCTTTCGAAAAGGGGTAAAGAAAGTTATTTGCGTTGGTGCATTTTTGTTTTAGCTCATTTTTTATTGAGAAGAGGGATAGGGGAATGTTTTTGTAAAGTTTATGATTTGGATTGTCGTGCTGCATGTAATTCCCTCCAATTCAAGTCTGTTATCATAAATATATTAGTAACTACTTACATAAATGATATGTGAAGGAAATGAAAAGTTGCAAAGCACAAAAAAAGAAAGAGGAGACGGGCTCTTCTTCCTTTTTCTTGTATGTATTTGCGCTAATGGTTATAACGAACACCTTTTTTGAGAAGAGTAGAAAATGAATCAGCATGAATAGGCTTGCTGTAGTAGTAGCCTTGAATCAATTGACAATTATTTTTTTGAAGGAAACTCACGTGTTTTTTCGTTTCTACACCTTCAGCGATAACTGACATTCCTAATGTATTTGCTAATGTGATGATTGTTTTAATAATTTCCATTCCATCGTCACATGTTTCAGACATTGTAATAAATTCTCGTGGGATTTTTAACGTATCGATTGGATATAAAGGTAAGTAAGCTAGCGAAGAATAGCCTGTACCAAAGTCATCGATTGAAATATGAATCCCTAAACTTTTTAGTGTACGTAGTTTTATTAATGTTTCTCGCTCATCCATCATTGCAATTCGCTCTGTTAATTCAAGATCGAGAGAACTTGCTGGTAAACCAGTATTTGTTAATGTAGCAGAAATAGACTTTACAAAATCTTCTTGTTCAAATTCTTTAGCAGATAAATTTACACCTATTTTCAAATGTGAATATCCGCTTGTGTGCCAACGTTTCATTTGTTCACAAGCTTGTTGTAGTGTCCATTTTCCTATTGGAATGATTTGTAGCGTTTCTTCTGCAATCGGAATAAACTCGTATGGAGAAATAACACCTAATTCAGGATGATTCCACCTAATTAAAGCTTCAGCACCGATAATTTTGTTAGATTTGCTATCAACTTGAGGTTGATATAAAAGGAACAATTCTTCATTTTGAATTGCATTTGGTAAATCTTTTTCTAATCGTAATCGTCTTTCAATTTTTTTTGCAATTACATCATCATAAATAGAGACAGAATTAAGTTCTTTTGCTTTCGCATCATACATTGCAACATTAGCGTTTTTCAGAAGTGTAGCGGTATCGATTCCAGAATGTGGATAAATAGCGATGCCGATACTTATTGATAAAGTTAATGTATGTTCATATATGACAAACGATTTTTCCATGCATTTAAATAACTGGTTGCATAACTGGAATAAGGAATCTTCGTCAGTATAGTTTTCAATTAAGATTGTAAATTCATCGCCACCGATTCTTGATAGATGAGTATGTGATGGAAGACAGGATTGGAATCGCTTCGCTACTTCTTCTAATATGTAGTCTCCTGCCGAATGTCCAAGTGTATCGTTAACTGCTTTAAAGCGATCTAAGTCCAAATATAATAATGCAAACTCGCTTTCTGTCGTTTTAGCATTTTTTATAATTCTTTTTAATTTCTTATGAAAAAAGGCACGGTTCCCAATTTTCGTTACAGTATCATGGAATGCTAAATATTTTATTTCTTCTTGCTGTTTTTTTAGCGCAGTAATATCTTTCATCATAATATAGCTTCCTGAAATTTGCCCGTCTATCATAATAGGGACGATGGTAACGTATAAAGAATAAGTAAATCCATCTTTATATTGAGAACTAAGTTGTAAGGATGCTGATTCTTGTTGTTTCACTTTTTCTAATGCAGATGCTAGTTTATATTTGTCTTCATCTAAAATAATCGAAAAACAAGTTTCACCAAGTAACTCATCCGTTGGTGCACCGAGTAGTATACTTCCAGCTTTATTTACATTTAAGAATACGCCATTTAAATCAATTGTAAAAATAGGGTCAGGATGATATTCATATAATGATTTGAATTTTTGTTGCTTTTGAGATAGAGCCTCTGATTTATGAACTAAATCTGAAGTTCGTAATCTAACTTTTTCTTCCAATTGGGCATTGAATACTTGTAAACGTTTGGTTAGGGAATTGTTTTGCATACGTACAATAGAATGACGAATGAGTACGAAAATAAAAGCAATACAATTTCCCGTAATGAGAATGGAAGATGCTGTTTGTTCTTTTAACGTAAACCCGATTAGTATTGCAACGGCAAGATAAGGAAATATAACTAAAGCTTTCTTTCCTATTATAGGGTTAACAATGAAATAATTTTTATGGCTATTATGATCTTCTGAAATAGATCCAGCTATTGCAATAAGTAATATAGGTATTCTATATAAAAGACGTAATAATGTTATCGTTTCAGTTGATAAATGGTTATGTAAGTAAAAATAAATATAGTTAAAAGTTGCAGAACTTATTAATACAAAAATAAAGATATAAATTTTCCGTTTAGAATTAAAAATTGTTGGACGGAAAAAGAGACTAACACCTAGTAGAAGAAATAATAAATCTGCAATTGGATATAGAAATGAAAGGAAAACATCTCCTAGTGACAGAGAGAATATATTTAAATTTGGTTGATTAAATAAATACCACTCCAATGTGAATATGGAAGTAAGTACTATGCATATATCACAAATAAAGAACGCTTTTTCCCATTTATCGCATTCTTTTAGGATTTTATAGCAGAAAGCGATAAGACAGAAGAGTAGAAAAAGCATATAAAACACATCAGAAATAGTAAAACGATGTATTGGAATTTTGAAGAAGCTCTCTTGATATGTATATACTATTTTTCCTAATAAAAAACTACCAATTGCTATCGTGATACATATCCAAAACGGATTTGAACTAACTTTTTTAGAATATATAGAATAAATGAGTGATACAAATGTAATGGCTTCAACAATAAGTGAAGCGAAGCGTACATCCGAATTTGAAAAATGAGTGGGGAACAGATAGAAAAACATAAAATAGATTGAATAACACATTAATGTTCCAATTAATATACATAGCTGTAAATTTTTATTTAATTTCAATAAAATCACCTTCTTTAATTATGCACTATATTCGTAATATCTATACATAATAATATTATTTAAGAATTGTATCAGATTTCCTTATAAAAATCATGTTTATAAGGAAGTTTTGAAAAGTGTAATTGCTCTAAAAAATGAAAAATATTGCATTTGATAGTATATACTGTATAAAGATTTTAAATAGAAATTGTATATTTAGTCATCTTTTGAATTGTAAAGGTTTTTTAGTGATTTGAAAGTAGAGATGCAAAATTGCATATAAAATGATAAAGGCTTTTTTGAATTTTTAATGAATACGTCAAAACCAGATATATATAAGATGGAATTTAATGAAGAACAATTAATGAATGTAGAGAGATTATGGAAAGCGGAATAAAGTTGGTTGTATGGATTTTGTTGTAAAAGTTACTTTTATAGCAAAATCTTTTTTATTTCAATAGAAAGCATTTTTATCAACTATTTTTAGAATGTTAAATCAATAAGTAATTATTCAGTTTCTGAATAATATAATTGAAAGTTGGTTTAAGTAAACAATTTTAAATGTGACAAAACTCCAAACGTTGGATTTATATTCAATAGGAGAAAAAGATGTAGAAGTTTGTCTTACTGTCCTCGTTTACTTTTTATTTCATTACATATAGGCTTTGTGGTGTAAGGGAGGACATCACCTTTACGCAAAATCTATAAGGAGGTCATTGTAATGAAACAAATTAAAAAGTTTGCGGGAGTTGCTTTAGCGGGGACGATTGGATTAAGTGGACTACTGTTTTTAGAACCAAGTATAAGCGCTGCGGAATTACAGCAAGTGAAAGAGGAGAATTTCAATGCAATTGATGTATCGATGAATCTAAATGAATTATATGTATTAAGTGGCAGAAGCATTGATATTCTTTCTGGAGATAAAGAAGCAATTCAGCTAAATAAATACACAATTCGTTTTAGTAAACCCGGGAAGTACGTTATTAGGGTAAATGGTTGTATTTATAACGATGTATATACTTTTATTGTGAATGGTTAGTATATCTTCTTAAATTATGGAATAAAAAAGAAACACCCTATTTGCGGTGAGAATCGTAAATAGGGTGAATTTATTTGTATTAAATTGTACTTTAAACATGTTCATTAATTTTCTTTTTGTTATGTAGAGTATGTAAAAGTGTTTGAAATACCTTAAATGATTGCTGAAAGATTGGACTTTGAATAAAGGTATACAGAAAAGTTACGATAAAAACAGGACCCCCTAGCATAAATCCAATAACTAGTACAATGCATTCTACAATGATTCGAGCACGGCTAATAGATAGACCTGTTTTGTCGGAAATAGTAAGCATGAATCCATCACGAGGTCCAGCACCAATTCCAGCCGCAACATACATACCTCCACCGATACCTGTAATGGCAATACCAGAAAATAAAATGAGTAAGTTTATCCATAAATAATCACTAGCGTTTGGAAGAATATTTGATTGTAAGAAAAAGTCCATAATGGGACCGATAAGTAGTGCATTTAAAAATGTTCCCACATTTATATATTTTCGATCTACTAGTAAAGAAATGAGAACGAGACATAACCCACATATGACACTCCACGTACCAATCGTCCATCCAAACCTTTGGTAGAGAGCCATATTTAAAACTTCCCAAGGATGTAAACCGAGAAATTTTACTTTGACTGCAAGAGCATTTCCAAGCCCAAAGAAGATTAACCCTAAGAAAAAAAGAAAATAGCGAAAGAGAGTTAGCCTCATTTTTAAAACCTCCCATATTGTATAATTATGTATATTACATGTAAGGGTTTTAATGTACAAATTTTACGACTTTTCAGCCGGTATTTAAAATAGCTAAAATACAAATGAAATATATGTATTCACAGTCAAAAAAGTTAAAATATTTCGTCTCAAGGATTATAATAGAGAAAGAAGTATAAAAGGGAGTGAATGAATTTGAAACAAGAACTTATTGAAAGATTTACGAGATATGTAAAGATTGATACGCAATCAAATGAAGACAGTCATACAGTGCCAACAACACCAGGACAAATTGAGTTTGGTAAGTTATTAGTTGAAGAGTTAAAAGAAATTGGGTTAACAGAAGTAACGATGGACGATAACGGATATGTAATGGCAACACTTCCGGCTAATACGGATAAGGATGTTCCTGTAATCGGATTTTTAGCACATTTAGATACAGCAACAGACTTTACTGGGAAAAATGTAAAACCACAAATTCATGAAAACTTTGACGGGAACGCAATTACATTAAATGAAGAGCTTAATGTTGTATTAACACCAGAACAGTTCCCAGAATTACCGTCTTATAAAGGTCATACGATTATTACAACGGACGGTACAACACTGTTAGGAGCAGATGATAAAGCTGGTCTTACAGAAATTATGGTTGCAATGAATTATTTAATACATAATCCGCAAATTAAACATGGGAAAATTAGAGTTGCGTTTACGCCGGATGAAGAAATTGGCCGCGGCCCAGCGCATTTTGATGTAGAAGCGTTTGGCGCTTCATTTGCTTATACGATGGATGGAGGTCCATTAGGTGGTTTAGAGTATGAAAGCTTTAATGCTGCAGGTGCTAAGTTAACGTTTAACGGAACAAATACACATCCTGGAACAGCGAAAAATAAAATGCGTAACGCAACTAAACTTGCTATGGAGTTTAATAGCTATTTACCAGTAGAAGAGGCACCAGAATATACAGAGGGGTATGAAGGATTCTATCATTTACTTTCTTTAAATGGTGATGTTGAGCAAAGTAAAGCGTATTATATTATTCGAGATTTTGATCGTGAAAATTTTGAAGCGCGTAAACATAACGTTGAAAATATTGTGAAGCAAATGCAAGAGAAGTATGGACGAGATGCAGTCGTTTTAGAAATGAATGATCAATACTATAACATGCTTGAAAAGATTGAACCAGTGAGAGAAATTGTTGATATTGCATATGAGGCAATGAAAAGTTTAAATATCGAACCAAATATTCATCCGATTCGCGGTGGAACAGATGGATCACAATTATCGTATATGGGATTACCAACCCCAAACATTTTCACAGGTGGTGAAAACTATCACGGTAAATTTGAGTATGTTTCGGTAGATGTTATGGAAAAAGCTGTTCAAGTTATTATAGAAATTGCAAGACGATTTGAAGAACAAGCTTAAAAAAGAACCAAGTAGTGCAAAAACGCTACTTGGTTTTTTAGTATAATACTCGCCACAAATAAAAAGTTGCGTAAGACTCCCAGTTGATCCAATTTGCCGCAAAATCTTTTATTTCCTGTTTAGTCGGTTTACTTTTAGAACCTGTTATATATTTAATTGCATTGTGCAAACCAACATCGTCAATTGGAAAAGCGGAAGGGAATCGTAAACAGCGCATTAAAACATAGTGAGCAGTCCACGGACCTATACCATGTATAGCAGTTAATTGTTTTTCAGCAATCTTTACATCTTGTGTTTGTAGTAAAGATTCTTTTGATAGTTTTCCTTCTGTAATAAGCTTTGCAATACCGATTAAATATTCACATTTTCTAGTCGTCATTTTTAAATTTTTGAGATCCTCTACGTGTAAATTGGCAATTGTTTCATGTGATGGGAATATCCAATGCTTTCTATCGTTCCATTCTACATAACTTCCAAATGTCTCGACTAATCTTCTTTTTAGTGTATAAGCATAAGTGAGGTTAATTTGTTGCCCGATAATTCCCCAGGAAAGTGCCTCAAATAAGTCTGGAATACCTAAAGTACGAAGGCCATAATATTGTTCAATTGGTCTTTGAAGGAGTACATCATGTTTAGCTAATGTATAAAAGGGAGCTAAATCAGTAGTTAAATCAAACCATTCAGTTACATAGTTAGCTACAGCATCGCGTATCGGTTTTGCAGAGATATAGGCTTCTCCTAAAAAACGTATTTGAATAGTATCATCCGCATTCATACTAATTTCAACTAAAGGATTTACATCGTGAACAGGGATAACTTTATAAATTTTGTTATGTTCAATGTGGAACATACATTCATTGTTAGAACGGGATAGATAGCGTAAATTTTCTTGAAAACTAAATTCTGTTGGAACTGTTAAAGTTAATGCGTTACTATATTCGGCTGTCATATGAATTCCACCTGTAATTTTTCTAATGCAAGCAATTCTTTCTTCATTTCTAATCCCCCTCTAAAACCAGTTAGTTTACCATTCTTTCCAATAACACGGTGGCAAGGAATCATAATGAGAATTGGGTTGGCAGCAATAGCAGACGCAACGGCACGTACCGCTGTAGGTTTTTGAATTCTATCTGCAATTTCTGTATAAGAATATGTTTTTCCATAAGGAATTTCACGTACCGTACTCCAAACAGATAATTGAAATGCAGTTCCGTAAGCAGCGATAGGGGATGTAAAGGTTTCTCTCTTGTTTTCTAAATACTCGATAATTTCTTTTGTATATACTTGTAAGTAATCTGGACTATGGATCAATATATGTTGAGGCAGTTTTTTTCTAGCCCATATATTTACTTCTTCAAAGGTTTCGTTTTGTGATCCAATGAAACATAGTCCAGTTTCAGTTGCAGCAATATGAAACTTCCAATTTGCATGTGTAAGTAGCGTCCAATATATATAATTATTTTTGTAAGAATTCATTATTGTATCCCTCTTTCATTTCATTCTTTTTTCGATATTCAGTAGGGGTAAATCCAGTTTTCTTTTTAAATAAAGTTGCGAAATATTCTGGATTTTCTATCCCGACGGCAGTACTAATTTCTTTAATGGGTTGATTTGAGTGTAAAAGGTGTTCTGCTGCTTTAACAATTCTGAACTGCTGTATATATTCTATCGGACTTATTCCTGTCATTTTTTTGAAAGTGCGTTGTAAATGAAAGGGGCTACCATGGCACATTTCCGCAAGTATGTCTAGAGTTAATAATTCATCAAAGTGTTTTTCGATATACTCTTTAATTTGTTCTACCCACTCTTCATTAGGTAAAGTGAGCCCATTTGGTTTACAACGCTTGCACGGGCGAAAGTTTTCATTTAATGCTTGCTCTGCATGATGAAAAATTCGTACATTGTTTTTATTCGGTATTCTTGATTTGCATGATGGCCTGCAAAAGATTCCAGTTGATTTCACAGCATAAAAGAATTTACTATCATAGGAAGGATCATTATGGATAATTGCTTGCCAATGTTCATTTGTTAACGTAACTCCTTCATTGTGCAAAGAACATCACCTCTGAAATTAGTATAACCTGAATAAAGTGTGTATGTATGTATTCATAAATGTAAGAGCAAGATTACAAAGGTGAAAATATTGAATGGCGTTTAGATTATTTTGTTGTTTCTGAAAGAATGAAAGACCAAATAACAGCGGCGAAAATTAATAGTGAAGTAATGGGGTCAGACCATTGCCCAGTTGAATTACATATAAATTTCTAAAAAAGAAGTATCTACCTAACATGAGGCGGATACTTCTTTTTTAATTCAGTTTGTTAAAATTTTTCAAATCTTTCTTGAAATAATTGCATATTAAATATATAATTAGTAACGATAATCATTATCAATGAAAAAGATTATCAATGGGTGAGGTATAAAAGAATTATAGCTTAGGGGAAGTGAATGAGAATGAGTTCTGGATAGAATTATTAATCTAATAAAATATATATGTAGGACAAGTTTCATATAGTTAAATTTTATTGAGAATATAGTTTGGAAATTCGAGAGGAGATATTTAAAGATGAATAAGAAGTTATTTACATTAGGTATGGTAACAGTTTTAAGTGTAGGACTAGCAGCATGTAATAGTGCGGATAAAACTTCAGGAGAAAAAACTCAACAGACAAAGGCTAGTGAGACGAAAAAAGACGAAAAACGAAAAATTACATATTTAGGTAAAGAATATACAGTGCCAGCAAAAGTAGATAAAATTGCAACAGCTAGTTTAGAGTCAATGGAAGATGCAGCAGTACTTGGAATTAAACCAGTTGGTGCGATTACGGTTGGTGGTAAATTACCAAAGTATCTGGAGAAAGATTTAGAAGGTGCGAAATCTGTTGGTGAGAAAATGCAACCAAATTTCGAAACATTACTTCAATTAAAACCAGACGTTATTACATCTAGTACGAAATTCCCAGCAGAAACAGCTGAAAAGTTTACGAAAGTAGCTCCTACATTCCCGGTATCACATGTTTCAACAAATTGGGAGGATAACTTAAAGTTAATGGGAGAATTAACTGGCAAAAAAGATAAAGCAGAAAAAATTATTAAAGATTACAATGCGGACGCTGAAAAAGCAAAAGCAAAACTAGGAGATAAGTTAAAAGACAAAAAAGTCCTTGTAATCAGACTAAGAGCAAACGAATTATTCCTATACCCAGAAGGAGTATACTTCAACCCTGTAATTTATAAAGATCTTGGATTAACTGTTCCAGAACAATTGAAAACTGTAAAAGCACAAGAGAAAATTTCATTTGAAAAACTTGCTGAACTAAACCCAGATTATATTTTCTTACAATATGAAACAACTGAAAATAAAAACCCGAAAGTGCTAGAAGAAATTGAAAGTAATCCAATTTGGCAAAGTATGAATGCTGCGAAAGAAAAGAAAGTATTTGTAAACGTTGTTGATCCAATGGCACAAGGTGGTACTGCTTGGAGTAAAACAGCGTTCTTAAAAGAAGCAGTGAAAAATTTATCTAAATAATACAATAAGTAAGGTGCGTTGAATGATATGCAGAAAACAAATGCAGTACCAGTAACTATATTATGTATAGCACCCATACTCATCTTATTTACAGTTATACTTTCTATTTTGTATGGGGCGAAAAGTATTGATGCTGAAACGGTGTGGAACGCGATATTTCATTTTGATTCAAGTGATGTAAATCATAATATTATTATTACTTCACGTTTACCAAGGGTAGTTGCAGCTCTTTTAGTTGGAGCATTTCTAGCCATATCAGGAGCACTTATGCAGGGGATGACAAGAAACTATCTTGCATCCCCTTCTATTATGGGTGTGACGGATGGGGCAGCTTTTGTTATTACACTTTGTATGATTTTTCTTCCGGGAATGTCATCGATTGGTATGGTTGTATGTTCAATGATTGGTTCTGCATTAGGAGCCGGTATCGTATTTGGTTTTGGTTCGCTCCTTCAAAATGGTTTATCGCCAGTTCGGTTAGCGATTATTGGGACAGTTATTGGAACATTTTTAAGCAGTGTGTCTGCTGCAATGGCTTCATACTTCCAAATTTCTCAAAATGTTAGTTTTTGGTTTAATGCAAAATTAGACCAAGTAGACCCTAATATCATTAAAATTACGATACCGTTTGGGATAATTGGAATAGTTTTAGCGCTGTTAATATCAAAATCTATTACGATTCTTTCTTTAGGAGAAGAAGTTTCTATTAACCTAGGGCAGCGTACAAAACTAGTTAAAGCGATGGCTATTTTATCAGTTATCTTTTTAACAGGAACGGCAGTTGCTTTAGTGGGGAAAGTTGGTTTTGTAGGTTTAATTATTCCGCACATTACTCGCTTTATAATTGGGGTAGATTATAAGTGGATTTTGCCATGCGCAGGCGTTATTGGCGGCGTTTTTCTAGCGTTATGTGATATTTTAAGTAGGTTTGTAAACTATCCATTTGAAACACCGATTGGAGTCGTTACCTCCTTAATTGGAATTCCTTTCTTCCTTTATTTAATCCGTACAAGAGGAGGAGAGAGACATGCTTAAAAGTTCAAGTCAACGTTTTGGAATGACGATGGGGATTAGTATATTTTTAATACTATGTGCTATTTATATTAGTTTAACGAATGGTACGTTTGATATTACGATTACAGATGTATGTAAAACACTCCTTAGAATAGATCCAGTACCAGACCATGATTTAGTTATTTTTGAGTTTCGTCTCCCGCGCATCATAATTGCGGGATTAGTAGGGGTAGGTCTCGGTGTTGCAGGTGCTGTTATTCAAGGAATTACGAGAAATGGATTGGCAGACCCAGGTATTTTAGGAGTTAATGCAGGAGCAGGAACAGCAATCGTCATTTTTATGTTTTTCTTCCAAGGGCAATTAAAAAGCACAGACTGGGTTTCTATTATGATGATGCCAATGTTTGGTTTAGTAGGCGGATTAGGTGCAGCTATCATCATTTATCTGTTTTCTTGGAAAAATGGTAAGTTAGATTCGCAGCGTCTTTTATTAACAGGGATTGCGATTGGATCAGGATTTGGAGCCTTTTCTATGTATTTATCACTCAAAATGAAGTCAACCGATTTCGAGATGGCTGCAGTTTGGGTGTCAGGCAGTATATATAGTGCAAACTGGAAGTATATTATTGCAATGTTACCGTGGCTTATCATACTGATTCCACTTATACAAAAGAAAGCTTATTTATTAGATTTATTTCAATTGGAAGAAACGAGTATTACAAGTTTAGGTGTTTCAGTAGAAAGAGAGAAATCAATTTTACTACTAAGTAGTATCGGACTTGTAAGCGCATGTGTTGCAGTTTCAGGAAGTATTGGTTTCATCGGATTAATGGCACCGCATATAGCGAAAAGACTTGTCGGTATTCAGCATAAGCATATCATTCCTACGTGCGGAGTAATTGGAATGTTTCTTGTAATTGCTTCAGACTTTATCGCAAAAACAGTTTTCACACCTGTAGAGTTACCAGTTGGAATCGTTATTTCTATTGTCGGTGTACCTTATTTCTTATATTTACTTTATAAGGCGAAAGCGTAAGAGGAGGAATAAAAGTGAGTATTTTAAGTGCGAAAAATTTAGAAACAAGTTATGAAAAGCTTACAGTGTTTCGCGATTTAAATGTGGAAATACAAGAAGGAAAAGTAACGACAATTATAGGACCAAACGGGTGCGGTAAATCGACACTGTTAAAAACGATGGGAAGAATTTTAAAGCAAAAGAGTGGTAAAGTATATTTGCAAGGACAGGATTTACATACAATTCCAACGAAAGAAATTGCGAAGCAGTTAGCTCTACTTCCGCAAACTCCAATTGCACCAGGAGAGCTTAAAGTAGAAGAATTAATTTCTTATGGACGTTATCCACATCGAAATAATGTAAATAAGTTAACTTCAAAAGATAAAGAGATGATTGACTGGGCATTAGATATAACGAAAACTTCTGCATTTCGAACGAGACAAATTGCAAATCTATCAGGTGGTCAACGACAAAAGGTATGGCTAGCGATGGCTTTGGCACAAGAGACAGAAGTGTTGTTATTAGATGAGCCAACTACATATCTTGATATGTCTCATCAATTAGATGTATTACAAATTGTGGAGAAATTAAATAAAGACCATAATTGTACGGTCGTTATGGTATTACATGATATTAACCATGCAGCAAGGTTTTCAGATGAAATTATTGCAATGAAGGAAGGAGAAATCGTTACAACTGGTAGCCCAGAAGAAATCATTACAAATGAAGTGTTAAAAGAAGTATTTCATATTGATGCACGTGTCATGATTGATCCGTATAATGGGTCTCCTGTTTGCTTCGGTTATGATAGCGTTGTATTTCAAGAAGAAAAAGTAGAAATATATGTAACGAGTTAAGAAGGGGGGATATAAGATGAACACTACGATTGAAAAACAGCAGATTGTAACATCTAATACTGAACAGTGGAACATGTATTCAAAATTAGATGGTAAGGAATATCAAATTCATATTTCAAAGCCGAGGCAACCAGCACTGGATTCAGGATATCCTGTCATTTACGTATTAGATGGTAATGCCTTTTTTCAAACATTCCATGAAGCGGTTAAAATACAATCAGTTAGAGCAGAAAAAACAGGTGTTTCACCAGCCATTATAGTAGGTATTGGTTATCCAATAGAAGGGGCATTTTCAGGTGAAGAAAGATGTTATGATTTTACGCCTAGCGTAATTTCAAAAGATGCGGCTTTAAAACCAGATGGTAAACCTTGGCCTAAAACAGGAGGAGCACATCATTTCTTTACTTTTATTGAAGAAGAATTAAAGCCGCAAATTGAAAAGAATTTTGAAATTGATAAAGGAAAGCAAACAATATTTGGGCATTCTTTAGGTGGACTATTTGCTTTACATATATTATTTACAAACATAAATGCCTTTCAAAATTATTTTATTAGTAGTCCATCTATTTGGTGGAATAACCAATCTGTGCTTGAAAAAGAAGGGAATCTTATAAATGAATTAAACAATGCAAAGGTTAAAACAGGAGTATTTCTTACAGTTGGTTCACTTGAAAGAGAGCATATGGTTGTAGGGGCAAACGAATTATCAGAGCGCCTTTTCAAAGTAAAACACGATCAGTTTCGATTTACGTTTTATGAGGCGGAAGGGGAGAACCATGCATCAGTTGTGCCGACTTCTTTAAGTAAAGGATTGAGATTCATTAGTCAAGTATCCATCGATTAAATGGTTAGTGATTTGAGTGAATCCACATTTTTCTATGATCTGTAGTAGGTTAGATAATAAAACGATTGTTTAATAAAGTGCAAACAAAAGGCTATGGAGAAATTCTCCATAGCCTTTTGTTTGCGTAAGTAGAATTGTCCTTTTTGAAAGTTTTGTTTCAATTTTTCGTCTAAAGAGACAAAAAGTTGTCACAATTCGTTCACAATTAGCATAAACATAAAATAGACGAAATGAACTTATTTCCGAAAAGGCTTGGTTCATTCCAATTATGATTCGTAGAGCTGAAAAAGCACGGATGAAAAGTTCACTATATTCTCAAGGAGGTAGATCGTATGAAAACTATTCTCGCTATCGCTGGACTTATTTGGGTTTTATCGCATGGTATCCCAATTTATGAAGGAGAACAAATTCGCAGTGCTCTAAATAAAAATTTTAATGAATATCATATCATTGATCGGCAAGATAATGTTGTGACAGTTCGTGTAAATGACTGTTTTCATACGGTAACCGTTGAAGGAACTTCAGTAGTGAATGATACAAAAGTATGTGATCAGCAATAATTATATATAGGAAGAAAAAGTCTCAATTTACATGTGTGAAGATTGAGGCTTTTATATTTGGGAATGAATAATAAGCGGGGATGGACAACCCTCGCTTATTATTGTTTTTTGAAAAAAGGAAAGGGTATAATGAAAATTAAGACTGAGAAGCTAACAATGTGTTAAGAATAATCATAAAGTGGAAATATACTCATATGGGGTATCATGCATAGATATTTAATGCTATAATTGGTATACTCGTAAAAGTAATTGTTTTATTGGATGAAGAGAAACTTTAAGAAGGTGATAATATGGGGCATAAAGAGCATGAAGCAGTAACACATAGATCAGAAAAAGAAAAAGAGCAAATTATAAATAGATTGAAGAGAATTGAAGGGCAAGTTCGGGGTATTCAAAATATGATTGAAAATGATCGGTATTGCGTGGATATTTTAGTGCAAATTTCAGCGATTAATGCAGCGATGAAAAAAGTAGGAATGGGTGTATTAAAAAACCATACAAGTCATTGTGTTTCAAGTGCAATTAAAGATGGTAATGGTGACGAAGCAATCGAAGAATTAATGACAGTCTTTGAACGTTTTTCAAAAGCGTAAAAACAAGCTAGTACGTAACTGGCTTGTTTTTTGTTTACTTTCATATAAGGTTTCGGGGTATTGATGTGAAAAAGTGTATGTAAAATAAACTTTTAGAAAATAATTGAAAAATCATGATACAAAACTATTGATTACCTTAGGGGGGTATGGTAATATGTAATTGTGATTAACAAACAATAAAGAAACAAGAGGAGGATTTTAAATGGAACAGTTAACATTACAAGTTGAAGGTATGTCTTGTGGACATTGTGTAAATGCTATCGAAAGCAGTGTGAAAGAGCTAAACGGTGTTGAACAAGTGAAAGTTCAATTAGCAGAAGGAACTGTTGAAGTTACTATCGACTCGTCTGCTGTAACATTAAAAGATATTGTTGCTGTAATCGAAGATCAAGGATACGATGTTCAATAATTATTTTTAGATATGGAAATAAATCGTACTTTATAGGAAGTACGATTTATTTTGCTAATAATTATACCTCATAAGGGTATATAGAGGTGAGAGACATGAATGAACAAAAAGAGGCCAATCTTCAAATATCAGGAATGACATGTGCCGCATGTGCAAATAGAATTGAAAAAGGCCTAAAAAAAGTAGAAGGTGTTCATGATGCAAATGTAAATTTTGCACTTGAAAAAACGAAAATAATATATGATCCCCAAAAAACAAATCCGCAACAATTTAAGGAAAAAGTTGAATCGTTAGGATATGGAATTGTAAGTGATAAAGCTGAATTTACTGTTTCAGGAATGACATGCGCAGCATGTGCCAATAGAGTAGAAAAGCGTTTAAATAAGTTAGAAGGTGTGAACGGGGCGACAGTAAATTTCGCTTTGGAATCAGCTACAGTAGATTTTAATCCTGATGAAATTAATGTAAATGAAATGAAGAGTGCAATTACGAAATTAGGATATAAATTGGAAGTGAAATCAGCTGAGCAAGATGGATCAACTGATCATCGCTTACAAGAAATTGAGCGACAAAAGAAGAAGTTTATTATTTCGTTTATTTTATCATTCCCGTTACTGTGGGCAATGGTAAGTCACTTCTCATTTACATCGTTTATTTATTTACCTGATATGCTTATGAACCCTTGGGTGCAGCTAGCTCTTGCAACGCCAGTTCAATTTATCATTGGTGGACAGTTTTATGTTGGGGCTTATAAAGCGTTACGTAATAAAAGTGCTAACATGGATGTTCTTGTGGCACTTGGAACGTCGGCCGCCTATTTCTATAGTGTATATTTAAGCGTTCAATCTATCGGTTCTTCGGAACACATGACAGATTTATATTTTGAAACGAGCGCGGTACTTATTACACTAATTATTTTAGGTAAATTATTTGAAGCAAAAGCAAAGGGACGTTCATCAGAAGCAATTAAAAAGTTGATGGGTTTACAAGCAAAGACAGCTACAGTTGTGCGAGATGGAACGGAAATGAAAATTTTAATCGAAGAAGTAGTAGCTGGTGATATCGTTTATGTAAAGCCTGGTGAAAAAATTCCGGTAGATGGTGAGATTGTAGAAGGAAAGTCAGCAATAGATGAATCGATGTTAACAGGTGAAAGTATTCCAGTTGATAAAACAATTGGGGATGTAGTAATCGGTTCTACAATGAATAAAAATGGATTTTTAAAAGTGAAAGCAACTAAGGTAGGAAGAGATACTGCATTAGCTCAAATTATTAAAGTAGTAGAAGAGGCTCAAGGTTCAAAAGCTCCTATTCAAAGGGTAGCAGATCAAATTTCAGGTATTTTCGTACCGGTTGTAGTTGTGATTGCTATTATTACATTTGCAGTGTGGATGATATTTGTTACACCAGGTGATTTTGGCGGAGCACTTGAGAAAATGATAGCAGTACTTGTTATCGCTTGTCCATGTGCATTAGGTCTTGCGACACCTACATCTATTATGGCTGGATCAGGAAGATCAGCTGAGTATGGTATTTTATTTAAAGGCGGAGAGCATTTAGAAGCAACGCATCGATTGGATACAGTTATTCTAGATAAAACAGGTACTGTGACAAATGGAAAGCCAGTGTTAACGGATGTAATTGTCGCAGATGGATTCAATGAAGAAGAAATATTACGTTTAGTAGGTGCGGCAGAAAAAAATTCTGAACACCCACTTGCAGAAGCGATTGTAGAAGGAATTAAAGAAAAGAAAATTGATATTCCAAGTTCAGAAACGTTTGAAGCGATTCCTGGATTCGGTATTGAATCAGTCGTAGAAGGAAAACAATTATTCATTGGTACACGCCGATTAATGAAGAAATTCAATATTGATATTGAAGAAGTTTCTAAATCGATGGAAGAGTTAGAACGAGAAGGTAAAACAGCAATGCTTATTGCAATTAATAAAGAATATGCTGGTATAGTGGCTGTTGCAGATACTGTAAAAGATACTTCAAAAGCAGCTATTACAAGGCTTAAGAAAATGGGTCTAGACGTTGTTATGATTACAGGAGATAATACGCAAACTGCTCAGGCGATTGCGGGGCAAGTTGGTATTGAACACGTAATTGCAGAAGTATTACCAGAAGGAAAAGCAGAAGAAGTGAAAAAACTTCAAGCGCAAGGTAAGAAAGTAGCAATGGTTGGAGATGGAATAAATGATGCTCCAGCACTTGCTACGGCGGATATCGGTATGGCAATTGGAACAGGAACGGATGTAGCGATGGAAGCGGCAGATATTACGTTAATTCGTGGCGATTTAAATAGTATTGCTGATGCAATCTTTATGAGTAAGATGACGATAAGAAATATTAAGCAAAATTTATTCTGGGCACTAGCTTATAATGGCTTAGGAATCCCGATTGCAGCGTTCGGTTTCTTGGCACCTTGGGTTGCAGGAGCGGCTATGGCATTTAGTTCTGTATCAGTTGTATTAAATGCATTACGATTGCAAAGAGTGAAGTTAAAATAAGTAAAGGCTTTATTTGCATAAAGGAACAAAAGAAAGAGCATAATGGTCAGATTTTTATTAATTATGTAATGAAAAAAATAGCCCTCTCGTAAACGAGAAGGCTATTTTTCATTATTTTACAGCTTCTTTTAGTTCTTTACCAGCTTTGAAAGCAGGTACTTTAGAAGCTGCGATTTGCATTTCTTCACCAGTTTGTGGGTTACGGCCTGTACGAGCAGCTCTTTCGCGAACTTCGAATGTACCGAATCCGATAAGTTGTACTTTTTCACCAGCAGCTAAAGTGTTAGTGATTGATTCTACTACAGTTTGTACAACTACAGTAGCTTCTTTTTGAGAAATCTCAGCATTTTGTGCTACGTTTTTGATTAATTCTGTTTTGTTCATGTTTTTCACCTCATATGTAAATAATGCTATTTAAGTTGTTATTATAACGTATAAAACATTCGAGAACAAGTGTACGCACATATATTCATAAAAAAAATGGAATTTGTAATATTTTTCAGGATTGCTGTATAGTCGTTCCTTTTAAGCGGATACAGATTTTTTCTTTAATTCCGTTTGTTCTTTAGTAGAAGGTAGTTTCTTATTATAAGATATGAAATAAGGTAACGCTACAAATAACATACCTCCTACTAAGTTTCCGAAGAAAACAAAAATGAAGTTTGGAAAATATTCAAACCAAGTTAAATGACCTGCAAAAATTATAGCTGGGATGACAAACATATTGGCTACAACGTGTTGAAATCCAATTGCAACAAAAGTCATAACTGGGAACCAAATGCCGATAATCTTTCCGATAAATTCTTTACTTCCCATACTAAGCCAAACAGCTAAACAAACGAGCCAATTACATCCGATTGCAGAAATGAAGGCTTGTAGTGGTGTATCTTGTAGTTTAGCTTGCGCAATAGAAACTGTTTTTGCTAAAAAAGCTCCCTCTGTTAATCCGACGATATGACCGAAAAAATAAGCAACGAATACAGCACCTATGAAATTGCTCAATGTAACAATAATTAAATTTCGTATGAAATAAAATAAAGTAATTTTCTTTTGAAGCCAGGCCATGGAAACTGTCATCATGTTACCAGTTACTAGTTCACCGCCTGCAAGAATAACGAGAATAAGACCGATAGGGAATACAGCAGCGCCTAGAAAACTAGTAAATGATCCCCAAGCCTTTGGCATTGTTCCAATAACATGAATATCGAGTAAATACCCTAATGCTATGAAAGCACCGCCAAAAAAACCGAGAATTAGCATAGGGAGTAATGATAAATGAGCTTTTTTTCTTCCGGAATTAGCAGCAAGTTCCGTAATTTCTTCTGGTGTAAATACAGACATGAATAATCTCTCCTTAATAAAATGATAAAAGAATAAATGGAACATTTTTAAGAATCTATGTATTATAAAAATATGTTATGACTTCTGTATAAATTTGTCAAAGTGAGCAGGGCTGGAATTAAATATAACTAACATTGTTCGTGTTGTCACATTCATGTAACAATAAGGTTTTAAAGTACTTCTAGAGGTGAGAACATGAATACGTATCACGTAAAAGAAGAACAAAAAAAATCAATCGTCAAGGTATCTATAATCAGTTTTGTAAGTGTAGTAATGATTTCTATAAGTTTGTATTTCTATGCGACAGAAATAGAACGAAAACTAGTAACAGTTACGTGGAATGAAATAGAATCTTCTACAATTCCTAAAGAGTTTCATAATAAAAAAATATTGCAGTTCTCAGATGTACATTTAGGGCCAGAATTCACACTGAAACAATTAGAAAATTTGGTGGAGAAGATAAATGCATTAAGTCCAGATGTAGTAGTTTTCACAGGGGATTTAATAGATAAGTTTGGATCGTATAAAGCCGAAAGAGAAGAAGCGAAAGGGATTTTACAAAAAATACATGCACCCTTAGGGAAATATGCAGTGTTTGGGAATCATGATAGGGGCGGCGGAGGTAGTTTATTTTATAAAAAATATATGGAGGAAGCTGGTTTCGCTGTGTTAGTCAATGAAGTGCAGAAAATTAAAGCGGAAAACGGCAAATATATTACAATATCAGGTTTGGATGATTTTTTATTAGGTAAGCCGCAAATAGACTCAACTTTAAAACATGTAAGGCAACAAGATTTCAATATGTTATTAGTACATGAGCCGGATGTTGTAGACAAAGTAGCACGTTACCCAGTTGATTTTCAAATGTCAGGCCATAGTCACGGAGGACAAGTTCAAATTCCTTTTATCGGTCCATTCATTACGACAAAACTAGCTGAGAGTCATGTTGAAGGTATGTATGAAGTAGAGGGGAAGAGTAAGCCGTTATATTTATATGTAAATCGTGGTATTGGGACAACCCGAATGCCTGTTAGATTTTGGAGTGTACCTGAACTTTCAGTATTTGTATTGAAGCAAAAGAGTAACTAATGTATTCAATTCCACATCATCATTCTCAATTTGATTTTGATGAACGAGCGATGTTAATTGGTGGTAAATAAAAAACAACAATAGGTCATATAAAACCTATTGTTGTTTTCATTATTTTTGCAAGGGAATCGCATCGAAATATGTTCTATAGTTACTAGAGAATTCAAAGTTGTTTTTTGCATCCCAATTAATAGACCAAGACATTAGGCCGCGGAATGCAGGATAGCCACTCTCATTTGAAAGTTTATACTTTCCTCCGAAAGGAATTCCCTTAATGATATAATCTAAAGCTTTTTTCATTTCAGTTGGAGAAATATACCCACCACTTGGAGCGGCCGCTGGTGCTGCAGGAAGTCCAATCATTACTTGATCCGAACGAAGAGCTGGGAACATGTTATTTGCATTACCACCTACAGGAAAACCATGTAAGAGCATATCTGCCATAGCGACCTCATAGTCTGCTGTACCTTGATTGTAGTTATTACCGTCCATTCCAACCCCGCTGCCAGCGTTGTAGTGTTGAACGTGAATGTATGTCAGTTTGTCTTTCACTCCGTAAATAATCGGTAAATATGCACCCCAGATGCTTCCGTATGCACTATAACCGCCTTGAACATAAGCTGTTTCAGGAGCCATGCTTAATAGAAAGTCGGGACCGTAATGATCTGAGATTGTTCGAATAGCCGAAATAAGATTTACGATTTGAGGAGTAGTTGGGTTTTTGAAATTAGTGTCATTTCCGTTTAAGTAAATACCTGATTCAAGGTCAATATCTATTCCATCAAAACCGTATTTATCAATGAGAGATTGTATGGAATTAATAAAGCGTTGCTCAGCGGCATTGTCAGGAAGTAAAACGACTCCATTTTGTCCACCAATTGAAAGAACTACTTTTTTTCCTTTACTCTTTAAATAAGAAATATCTGATTTGAATTCTGCATCTGTACCATACACAGGAGAAAATCCAACAGTAGAACGATCACCACCAGTTTCACCGAAAGATACATTAATTACATCCCATTTTGGTGAAACGTCTCTTAATTTAATAATGCCAGTACCGTTATCAAAGTTATGCCAGTATCCAACGAGTAGTTTTGATCCTGAATTGTTTGCTGCTTGTGCTTGAAAGGGGGCTAGTGGTAGCAGTAAAAAAATGACTAACGTACAACAAATGAATTTGAACTTGTTTAACATATCAACACTCCTATACAAAAAGTTGTCTAGATGTATAATCTTGTTTATTTAATGATATTTGAAAATTCGTTCTTTCGTAAGGTGGCTATAATTTTCTCAACAATTGTATATGGAAAATTATTAAACCTAATGTAATAATTTTTATAGGAGCTTGCATTACAATTGTTAAATTCAGAATATTTTGATATATTTTAAAGTGTAGGCAAGGTTTTCACATAATACTCTTACATAAAGTGAAACTTTAATCAGTGGGGGGCATCCCCCGCTGATTATCAGCCCTCACCAATCGGGCATTTACGGGCAGTAGATTCCCGCCTAACTTCTTTGCTTCCGCTGAATTTTGAGGTAGGGATCTTACTGCCCGGCAAATAGCGGGATAAAAAATAAGCCCTCGCTTTATGAGGGCTTATTTCATATTTACTTTCCAAATCTTTTACGGTATCCACATTTTCTACATAGCTCTTCAACTGCAACTCTTCTAGAAAATCCATCAACAATGTTTGTTGCTCTTTCGCCTTCTATAATGTTAGAAAATGAATCATTATTAATATTCCCAAGATTAATAATCCCTTCACCATCTAAACAACAAGGAATAACCGTTCCGTTCGCTAAAATACCAGCTTGATTTCGAAGACCATGACAGAATCCTTTTCCATCATCCTCTTCTTCATGCAATGCTGGCCACTGGAATTCATAGTCTTGATTAATAAAGACGCGTTCCGCAATTTTTATACCTTTTCCTGGTGTAAGCTTCTCTTCAATTTGATAAGATAAATTAAACTCATTTTCAATGATGGATAATAACTCTCTATTTTTTTGGATTTCAGCATTCGTTTTATTATCCTGCGTTAAATTCCATAATCTTAGTGAAACAATTAAATCTGATTGACTTGTTGCCTCTCTAATGAAGGAAAGTATACTTCTTACATAGCCCTCTTTATCTTGTGAACCTGGGTGTCCATCAAAACTATGCAGTGAAAAATTCATTTGTCTTAAAGCAGGCTTATTTAACAGTCTATGCCTTCTCTTATTAATTAACGTTCCGTTCGTTGTAATATTAACTTTAAACCCTTTTTCATGGCTTAAATCTAACAATTGATCTATTTTCGGATGAAGCAACGGCTCACCCTTCACGTGCAAATAAATGTAGTCTGTGTGTGGTTTAATTTGGTCTAATCTTTTCGCAAAATCCTCCACAGAAATGAATTGCTTCTGCCTTTCCGTCGGCGGACAAAAGCTGCACGCAAGATTACATACACTCGTAATCTCCAAGTAAAATTTCTTAAACTTCTTCACCTTTAACTCCTCACTTCTATGACTACTTATACTTTTTCCTCTTCATATTACAGCATACTTTTTTAGAAATAGAAACATACTTATTTTAGGAAATATAGAAAACGGCCACATCTGTAGCCGTTTGAATGTACTATTACTATTTATGATACGGTTCACCGTGTTGTATCTAAATGAGGTTTTATATATTTTGACTCTTCAATTTTTGTGAGGCTGATGAAGGAGAATCACTATATCCTTTACTTACTGCTTCTTTTCTAGCATCTTCTAACACTTCATCAAAGTTAACTAGATTTAAGTTATTTAGGTTAATTCTCATTCTAATCAGTGTACCTTTAAGGTCACAGTCCTCAACAAATTCCCCTAATGAATTGTAAGTTATAGTTTTTTTTCCTGAAGCAATGCTAAAAACCCCATCAGTTTTTTCTATAATTCTTTTTACAAGTGCTAGCCCATAACCGGAGTTTTTGTAATCCTCAGGAGCGTAGGCATGATTTGAAAAAGCTGATAACCCTGGTATTATTGCTTTTCGTATAGCATCTTCATCTGAGGGATTATCAAACCAAGTCTCTTCGACATTAAAAGGGACAGTATTAAGCAAGCCAAGTCCCACATCAGCAATGACTACTTCTACACTATTTGTGGCCGGATATGTCTGGGAACAATAGTAATAGTGCGATGTTTGTGAATGGTCAAAGATATTCCTAACTATTTCTCTTAACACAAATTCAAATAAATCTTTTACAGCTTCATCAGCCTGAAACGCAAGGTTCCTTAACACTTTTCGAACAATTTTAGTCGAAATTTCATCATAATATGTTTCAATAGATTTATCTTGTTCATCAAGTGAAGCAAATAGGTCAGACATGACCACTTTAGTCGGAGCAATATAATTTGAACCTTCGCTAAACGAGCGGGCATTGGAAATCCCTAATTTTTGAAATATCCCCATAGTTTCTCCATAAGAAATAGCATCTCGCTCTAGGTCTTGGATTGATTCTAACTCATATGGAATCTCATCCTCTTGTAATCTATCAATTGTAGAAAGGAAAATAATTGCCCCTGCAGGTTCAATAAAGTTCAAGTTTGAGAAATGAAATTTCAAATTATCCTCTGTGTTTACAAAATAACTTTTTTCTTCAAGATGTTTTGTCATCTTCATCATCTTATCGTACTTCATGTTAATAACATTAATCATTATTTCCTCCAATAAGCACATTTAGGGTATATATTTTTTACCATGAATTTTCTATTATGTTTAAAACATGGCTAGCAAATTCCTCAGTTAGTTGAATTTTATCAGCCCCGAAATTTAAAGCACCAAGAGTTTTCCCTTGATTATTCTTTGTAATTGGTAGTGTTGGGTTGTATGAAGCCTGAATAGTAGAGATAGTGTTATTAAACGTATTCCATCTTTCACTATACTCTGGACAAAGATTTTTTGCTTTTACTTCCCAAGGCCATCTACTAGAGGTTCCATCCAAATAATAAGGACCTTCTATAACCTCAAAATAACCCAAGAGCTTAGCTGTTCCCACAGCATAACAAATTAGTATATCTCCTTCTCTTACAGCAGCAGGTTTTCGCTTAGAAAAGTGAAGCTCCTGTATACCTGTTGATAGTCTTCTATGTTCAGAAAAAGGCTCGTCCGATACACCTACAGGTTTAATAAAGTAACGCTTATCAGAAGTAACAGTATGCTTTTTTTTATTAAGGATATCGCTGACAGTTAAACTTATTTTTGGCTCTTTAGGCATGGGAGATACTTGTGAAAAGGCATCTATCTTTTTTATTATTTCTTCTAACTCTTTTTTGGATAAGACCCTGCATTCAACACTGTTGATTTCACTAATCAATTTTAATAATTGACTATTGTCATCAATTAAAACTCCCCATTCATGATTAGTCTCTAAACCAGAGTTTGTGAAATTAGCAGACGTAATTATTCCTTGTAATGGTGCGCCTGAATTTAAGGATATATATATCTTCCCATGTAATTTATTGTCAATTTGGACGCTATAACTAATATTGTTCTTTTGGCAATTCAAACAGAAGGAATATAATGAGTTTGATTTTTTAAATAAGTCAGGGTCATTATCTTTTAAGGTAGTTGTCAACGAAATATATCTAATACCCGTTCCGTGTAATTGACTGAAAAAATCATCAAATGATTCCATTAGAAAAGGGCTTATTATCTTTAGCTCATTTGCATTTAAAAGGATATTTTTAATGTCACTATAATGGTTAGAATTAATGTTATTTAATATCTTCATAATCTCCCTCACCTCACATAGACATGTAACAATTTACCTATTTTAGTATACATTATTTAACTTTTACGTTCTATGATTAGTAAGAGAGAACTGTTTTCTTTTACACTTTAAAATAATAATGTAATTGTATGTCTTCTAACTGAGAGATTCCAATTCTCAGACACATAGAAGAATTAATTTGTATTTCTTCAACATATTCAAGGTCTAATCTATTTTGTAACAGTAAGTCTAATTCTATAGTATCTTCAACTATTAATATTGCTAGATGATTTTCAAGAATAAATTCTTCAATCCTTTCACCATTACCTAGATATTCGTATAGGTGAGAAAACTCACTGCTTAGGTAGTTTAACAATTCATCTGGTATATCTCCTGCAAGGTTATTAAGGTCTGTCAAACATTGAATCCTTTTCATCAACGATAACTCCTTGAAGGATTTTGTGTAAGCTCTGATACTAAACAAGCTACAATCCCAACTACTGTTCCCATTAAAAAGTATTGCATTATAATTCCCCCCTTTATTTTTCGGCTACTGTTTTCTTCACAAACACATAGATGGATACGCCAAACGCCACTCCTGCTTTAAAAAGGTCAATTGGTGTCATGAACTCACCTCCTTTACCGTAAAATAAAACACGAAAAAAGAGACGAAAACTCTTATAGAGCAAACCTCCCTGACTTGTAAACGTATTGATTGTTCTACCTTTCAGACTGCCAATTCTTCAAACAAAGCTAATAGGCTTAACAAGTTCACCACCTTTCATCAAACCAATTCCGATATCCTTCAAACCATGCTTATCCTGTAATAAGAACACAACGTTCGATGCACCGCCATCGTAGAAGAATACCCAACATGTTAGTTCTGGTTTGTTTTCATCTGGAATAGTAGCCTTAACCTCTTCGTTGCTTATGTCATCCACTGATAGGGTCCTAACGTCGGCTTTCCAGTCCTTCTGTGCTAAATGTGGGTGATGCTCCTCCATGTAATTCCTGAATACATTAATAATGCTCATAGGTTATTTGCTCCTTTTCATAGGTCGATTAAAATAGAAAAAGGGGGAGAGAACTCATCCGTAATAGATGAATCCTCTCCCCCTTTAAAGGTGAAGTGTTTTGCAACTTCTTTATTAAGTTGTATTTGTATCGTGTCAATCTTCCGGTCCTCATTGATGGTGATTTGACGGATGAGCAGGTGCATCAGTCTTTTCCTCTGCTCCCTGGTCAATGATTCTTGATAGGCACTTTTGAAGTTTTGCATGACCTGTTTGACCATTGAAAAGTTTATAAGTTGTGTACCACCTTGCCCTATCTGCAGTACAATAGGAGATAGTCTCTCTTCAAGTCGTTCCTTTTCTTCATTCAAAGTGGATAACCGCTGCACAAGGTCTGCTTTTTGAATCAAATCATCTTCGTACAAACCAAGGACTTTCTCTTTCTTTTGTTGATTGGATTCTATTGCCTTTTTCAAGGTCTCATATTCGTGTTGAAGCGGAGAAGAATCTTGTTCTTTCTTGTTATTAATACGTTCAACAATTTGCTCTATAAGCACATCACTTGTGGCTATGTTTGATAGCTTTTCAAGCACATGAGGGTCTGCATAATCCGTCCTTACTCCATTCGACCGACAAACTGCTGAACCTTTATTCTTCCAAGCTCCACATACATAATACTCCAGAACCTTTTTTGTTCCGTCTTTGAGTGTATTCGTTGTCCTTCCAATCACCATTCCTGCCCCACATGCAGGACACTTCATGATACCAGTGAGAGGGAACTCCCCGTCATGTATTCGATTAGGCTTGCCGCTTCTACTCGACATGATATTTTTTGCTTTTTCCCATGTTTCTTCTGAAATGATAGCTTCGTGCCGCCCCTTTTCAATCACAGGGTGAGGATTAATATTGTTTCTTCTCTTCTCGTTCCAATCTCTCCGGACATTATAGCGAATAAATCCTGCATAAAGTGGATTGCTTAGAATCGTTTTTACCCCGTTGATGGAGAAGTCTTTGTTCTTTTTAGTCCGGTGTCCTTCATTGTTGAGTTTATTTGCGATGGATTTGTAACCATTCCCCTCAACGTAAAGGTCAAATACCTTTCGGACCGTTTGCGCTTCTGTTGGATTAACAACAAGTGTTGAGAGTTTTCTCTTACGGTTTTCTCCTGGAACACTCACAACATCATAACCAAGAACCTGCCCGCCATTCCACGACCCTTCTTTAGCTCTTGCTAACATCCCCATTTTTACGTTTTGAGCGATATTATCTCTTTCAAATTCAGCAATGACTGCCAACATCCGAAATTGCATTTTCCCCGCTGGAGTTTCCGTTTCGTAGCGTTCCGTAAATGAACGAAAAACAATGTTTCTCATTTCTAGTTCTTCAACAATATTTAGTAAATCCTTTGTCTTACGAGAAAAGCGGTTCACCTTCCACACGAGTACCAAGTCAAAGTCTTTACCCTTGGCATCATGCAGTAATTGTTGTAAGGCTGGTCTCCCTTTGATGTTCTTTCCGCTTTTCCCTCGGTCCACGTATTCTTTATGAACAACATATCCTTCTCGTTCGCACATTTCTTTTAGCACACGGACCTGTTCATCAATACTGTAGCCTTCTTCAGCCTGTTCCAATGTGGAGACTCGAGCATAGATAGCGGCTCTTTTCTGTGTTCCAGTTCGGCTGAATTGGTCAAGCTGGTCGTCGAGCTGTCTCGCATAGTTCGGCATCACGTTCACCCCCTTTCTTGTTTTCATCTTCAATTAACCAACGTGCTACTAGTGACAGCGGAATTCCTTGCATGGCTGCTAACCTTAAATGTCTCGTATTGAGTAATTTGCACATGTATTCAAACACTCTCAATCCTTCTTCTGTGGAAGTGTCGAAAGGTTCCGTTACTGAACAAATCTCCACACCATATCTTGCAAGCTCTCTTTCTATTTGTTTAAGCTCTTTTCCATCAGGAGTAAGCGTAAATACATCCCAAACAAGGACTACTCCGAACAAACCTTCAGCAGCATCCCTCAACATTTGCTTCAATACTTTTCTTCTTTTTCCTTGAGATTCCGAGCTTGGTTCCCAGTAGACTCTACTGACTCGATATCCAGCACGCTCACACTTTTCTTTTAAGACCTGGACGTCTCGATGAATTCTGTACCCCTCTGGTTGGGTCCACGATATATTTCTTGTGTAAATTACTATCTTATCTTGGTTCTGCTGTGCTGTTTCATCTCTACTTATCATTGGAATTTCCTCCTTTGGGGTGTTTTGTAAGGTACTCTGTGACCATTTCCGCCAAGATGTCTAACATATTTTGATATTCGTAGATTGAACTTTCTTTTTCGTTCATGGCAAGTTCTCCTCATCGATGTAATAATATATATTTCATTTCCTTGTTAGAAGGGGGGAGGGGTGGTTAGCTAAAACAAAACTTTTCATTGGGTTTTTAGCTTTTGGTATTGAGCAATTTTTTGCTTTTCATACACCCCCTACCCCCCCTTAGAACTGAATAATATCGCCAGCTAGAGTAGGGAACCGGAAATCTTCCAATTCTATCAGTTTTATGCCGTCAAAGTAGACAGTTCCTTTAACTTTCTTCTTCACAATCGAGATATTTTCTCTGTCTAAAATCACTTTGAAATAGCGCCAAAATACTTGACGTGATTTCGTTCCTTTGTCGTCAATTCCCTGGACATTTAACCATTGACTATACAAATTGTAGAAATCTGACTGCTTAGTGCGGGAACCAACCTCTTGGACCACATGAGAACGAAAAAATTCTCTCACTGGATTTTGCTCATCGTAGTAAGCACGTTCGGTTTCTTCAATTGCTTTACAGGCACTGAACTGATAGTTATTGCTTCTCAGCCGCTTCAATCCTAATATCGCCCAATTAAGAATTCCAGGCAGTTCCTTGAGCAGTTCGTCTTTCAAATCTACGTTTCGTTCTTCTTTCTTAAAAGTTCTTGAAAAAGGCACGATAATAAGTTTTCGAAAATAGCCTTCTGTAACGTCTGATGAGTCGGGAAGGTTGTTGACTAGAAACACCAAACGGCAGTATGGGCGGTAACTAATCGCAGGACGATACTTAATGTTAATAGTGATGTTATCTCCACTAACAATCGCCTTAAAGTTTTCGGTTTTAAGTGCCTTTCCACCCATTTCGTTCTCGGCAGATATATTAAGCGACTTACCAATCATACTTTCCATACCGAATTGGTCATTAAACTTGGATAAAGGTACACTACTGACGTTTTGGGGTCCAACTAATTCAGTGATAATTGAAGCCAAAACACTTTTACCATTGGCTCCACTCCCGTAATAATAAACCGCTTTTTCAGCCTTGGTGTCTCCTGTCAACCAATAACCAATCAGTTCCTGATGAACACCAATTAAGTCTTCATCGTTAACTGTTATGTCATTTATGAAATCAAGAAACTTCGGAGCCTGAGCGTTTGAGTCATAATCAATGGGAATTTGAACTGTCGAAAGAAAGTCAGGAGAGTGTGCTTCCAACCTAAAGGTCGATAAATTCAACATCCCGTTTCTTACGTTGATAAAGTCTCGCTTTGTATTCATTTCATCAACTGTTGGTGCTTCACGTTGAAGAGCCTTGGAAACCTCAGCTTCATAGTTACTCTTCCAACTGTCCCACCTGCCTTCATGCATAACGGTCCGGATAACTTTCCCCAAATTCACTTCGGAAAGTTCTTCATAGAACCCATTCCTATTGTAGAGGAATAACCTTCCATCCTTTGTCGAACGCACATGGCATCGTTTAAGGAAATGCCTTGCAAATGCATTGGGATTAAAGGCAAATTGGTTCTTTTTCTCATCGTAGAGGAAGCCTCTTTCTTCTGCTTTTCCAACCTTCAAGACATGAACCATCTCAATAATTAAAGCTTTTGGTACTAGTGATTCAGTAATCGTGTCAGCAGTTCTGTAAAGTTCAAGAGACTTTCCTTTCGGCATATCATGAACGTATTCCATTAATGCAGAAAAGAACTCACTTTCTTCACCAATTGCTGTCATGTTAACAGCTGTTTTTAATACTGAGAGCCTTTCTGGTATTTCTATTTCTTGAACCAACACTCTAAGTGTTTCAGAAGAAGTTAATAACCTTATTTTGCTTATTGGATATAATGTAAGAAATTTTTGCATTTCATATATTTTTTTTGTCATGTTTTTTCTCCTTTTGGTTTAGAGAGAAAAGGTTATTCTTCTCTCGACTAATTGGTGTGATTTTCTATGCTCTTAACAACTAATCTTTCATATTCATCCCCAGCTTCGGTAATGTAATGGTCAATTTCACATGTTCCTCTCAAGCCAACTAACTGTTGAACGGTAATCCTTTGCCCCTCGAATATTGACCTGAAGCTCATTAAGAACTTCATTAGAGGCGATTCAGGATTCGAAGAGATAGTGAAGGGAACTGTTATTTGTACTGGAACTTCTCCGTTTGATTGGGTTAGTGAAAAGGTAAATAAGTATTGGTCATAGTACCCAAACTTCCCTTGAATACCTTCTTTTGTTGCAACACTATTAATTTGGAAAAGGCATTCCCCCTTTCCCACCTTCGCTTTTCTCGGCAATCTCACTTTACCGTCCAAAAAAGTGATTAGCCGTTCAAGAGGCGATTCATCTTCTATTAGATTAAAATGATTGGTATCCAAATTGTTAGTGTCATAAGGCAGTTCTTCTTGAGACTCTTCTATATTTTCCAGCTGCAATTCTTGGGCTTCACTTTCCTGCTCCAATGCACTCACTCTTTCTTTTTCCTTCATTTCATTAAACTCCTTTTCTCCTTGAAGTACTGGTCTCCTAACCTTTTTCAATGCCATTTAATAAACCCTCCATTCAATTTTTAAATCAAACTATCAAGTTGGAATGTAAAAGTATTAGTATCTATGACAGAATCTAAGTACCATGCAACGATAATTACATTCTCTTTAATCTCATAACCCACTGGTTTCTTATCAAATTTCACTAAGTTATCAACAACAAGCTGAAGCTTCTTCTTTCGCTCTTGTTCTTCCATATCCACAAACAGTGTTTTTTTGTAGCGATTAATTTCGGCAAACATCATCACGTTCTTTAAGGAAATAATATTTTGTAACACTTCATATTTCTTTTCAATTTTGAAATTTCTTTGTAATTCAATTCCAAAATCGTATAGGTCTATTAAATGCTCTTCTTTTTCGGATGCTTCACAAAACACTTCATTACTTCTTTTCGACTCATCTAATAATGTTAGATTTCCTTTATAGTTCTTTCGAATATGTTTTTCTAATGACATTCCGTTGCCCCCTAATCGTTTTGTCCTGCCACATGAATATATCGCATAAAATTCATGTTGTGAATATCAAATTACCCTTATATCAACGGTTCATTTTTTATAAAAATTCATTTATAATATAATTATTCATATTTTTATTCATTAAGTGATTCGTATCATCATCTTTTCGAGTAAAAACAATTAGTCTACTATCGATTGAAGATTATTCAGTAAGTTTTAATTAGTTGGTAATGAAAAAGTTATTTAAAGAACATCATTTTGAATTGTGTCTAAAATGTGAACTTTTTAAGGAGGGGTTAAATGTCATGGAATCAAATATCAAATCTATTAACAAACAAAGAAGTTCTGCTAAAATCACCCGACAAAAATCTATCCGGCTTATATTAGAAAGAAATGATTTCTCTAGACATGAGGACATTGTGTTTGAACTAAAGAAACAAGGGATTGATACCAGTCAATCAACAGTGCAGAGGGATTTAAAAGAACTTGGCTTCAAAAAAAATAGCTATGGTTATTTTGAACTTTCATACAAGGAACAAAAAAAATACAACCTAGATACCCTCTATGAATTGCTACATAGCAGTGATGCCGCAACATGTGGTCACGTCAAAACATTTTTTATTAAAACAGATAAAGGAAAAGCTCAGGAAATCTCCATGCTTATAGAGAAAGTGTTTAAAGGAATCGTCTTAAAGACAATAATTGACCTAGATAGCATTGTGCTTTTTGCAGACGGAGATGAAGTTTCAGACGAATTCTTGGAGCTGTTCGATGGGGAATAACTAGATAGCAATAAGGAGGGTGTGATTCACCCTCTTTTTTACTTCTCAATGTGGGTATTCGATTCTAAATAATCTACATACCACCAATCCTCGTATCCAAGTTCTCTTTGGTATATATCCCCACTTTCAAAGCAAACCTTTATCTCAATAACATCAGATTTGTCTTTCGCTAAAAAGTAGACAAAAGACAAATCAGCCATATCAAACGTAACTCCCTGGAATGAACGTTCTTCTAATTCATCAATTAACTCGCTCCATTCATTAGAGCGCACCTTATGTGTCATTCTCATTTCCCTCACCGCTCAGTAAAATTTCTTCGTGAACTTTCTCTCCATTTTTTAGGCAAATTAAAAAGAGTGGTTGGTTCGTATCAGCATCAGATGCTACACAAACCAACCACTCGTGTTCTTTATTATCGTAAACATAATAGTGAACTGATACCATTTCCGGGACAATGATAAGCAGTTCTTCTGAAACTAAATTTTCATCGAGTTCTTCTTTGTACAAAAGAACCGACTCTTCTCCGACTTGTTCTTCTTCAATATCGATGCCAAATTGCAATGACATGAAGATAGCGAAATGTTCGGCGTTGTAGTAACACATTGACTTTCCTCCTTATATATATCCTTTTTCTTTCAAGGATGTGTATTTTCCCTCTCCAATAATGAGATGGTCCAACAATTCAATACCCATCAGCTTACCTGCTTCGGCAAGACGTTTTGTAACATCGATGTCTTCCCTTGAGGGAGTTGTTTCACCAGAAGGATGATTATGAGCTACCATGATGCTCGCTGCAGATGACAAGATAGCTGATTTCATAACTTCACGAGGACTGACGATGCTGGCATTTAAGCTACCAATATGGCAGACATTTATGGATACTGGTTGGTTCTTGGTGTCTAAGGTTACAACAATGAAGTGCTCTCGGTCTTTATCTTCTAAGAATTCCTTTAGTAATTCATACGCATCCTGTGGGGAACGGATACTTCTTTTTTTATAAAGGATGCTAGATTCCTTTACAAGTTTCAATGAAACTATATTTATCCTTTTAGCACTTTTCATTTTTTCATCTCCCATTTTAATATTTTCAGAATAATAATATATCTTTTAAATCCCTTTTAAATTCGGTTGTAGCGTTAAAAATTAAGTTTGAAAATATATATTATTAAAAAGTTTCTTATGAAAATGGAGGTGACTATCTTGAAAATTTAGGTATCAAGGGATTCCCCTATCATAATTAATAAAGATGAGGTAAAATTAAATATGGTTTGGATTTAAGGGAATTGATTTCTACTAGTATTTTCAAGCCACGTGAAGTGGTTTGTTTTATTTAATAGACTGACACCAGTCTGAAGTAAATATGTAGTAAATAAACGGAGGTCAGTTATGTCTAAGATTCTTGTTAGTGAGAAAAGAAATTACTTTGTTAAAACAGTCGCTGAAGCTAAAGAAATATCAACTAATTATCTTAGTCAAGAAGATATAAAAGATGTTGAGTTCGGACTGCCAGAAATAGATGATAGATACGATATATGGCGAGTCCCTCTTCTAAGTGTAAATAAAGCGGTACTTGGATACATTATTATAGATGCAAAAACTGGAGATATTGACAAAAAGAAGACAACAAAGAAGGAAGTAATTTATGCCAGACTAAGCTTTAATAGTCAAAAAGAAGATAAACAAAAGGGGAATAAGAAAATTAAATATCCTATTTCCCCATTATCAAATATGATTTTAAAAGGGGACAGCAGGGAAATCCTAGATACTTTACCCTCAGAATCTGTAGATTTAATCTTTACATCACCTCCATATTTCAATGCTAGAACTGAGTATAGTGACTATGCAACGTATGACGAATATCTTGAAGTTATTAGACAAGTCATTAGGAAAAGTGCTCGGGTACTAGTAGAAGGCAGATTTTTTGTAATGAATGTTTCACCTGTACTTATCCCGAGAGCAAGCAGAAGTGAAGCTTCCAAGAGAATTGCAGTACCTTTTGATATGCACAGGCTATTTATTGAAGAAGGCTTTGAGTTTATGGATGATATTATTTGGCAGAAGCCTGAAGGCGCAGGTTGGGCAAGTGGAAGAGGAAGACGTTTTTCTGCGGATAGGAACCCTCTACAGTATAAACCTGTTCCAGTAACTGAAAACATTTTGGTTTACAGAAAAAAATCGGACAAATTGATTGACTGGTTTATACGAAAACATCCTAATCAAGATTTAATACAAGATTCCAAAGTCGGTGATGACTATGAAAAAACAAATATTTGGTACATCAGCCCAGCGAGAGATAAAAGGCACAGAGCCATTTTCCCGAAAGAATTGGCAAGAAAAGTTATCCAATACTATTCATTTAAAAATGATGTAGTTTTAGACCCCTTTGGAGGGATTGGGACTACTGGAAAAGCAGCAGCTGATTTAGAACGTAGATTTGTATTGATTGAAAAAGAGGAAGAGTATATCGAAGCTACAATCAATGATTTACAACAATTATATTTCGATATATTTGATGATATCGAAATAAAACGATAAAAGCAGGGGAGCCCCTGCTTTTTTTCATGCAATTTGATGCAATTTGTACTTTATCTTATCATTACTCTTCGTCATCTATTTTTTGTACGAATTGAGCAAGATTTATACTTTCTAAGCCCTCTTCAATCCAATTATGAACCTCTTCATCATCCAAATCGGCTAGTATGCCGCCCGTTCCTAAACAGTTATCTAGGTATTTTGAAAAATGTTTTATCCAAAGCTCATCTTTCATCTCAACCGCATAACCTTCAATACTCTCCGCAATAGAGCTCATGTGACTATTAGTTCCTATAGTATCAACAATAACTATTGTTTTTGTTAAGTGGTCTAACTTTCCAATTTCGCTTTCACTTCTAAACCGGGTCATCTTATCAGTAGCAATCTCTGGGTTTCCTTTACCAATAAAGCCAATATCTATTCTAACAGCCTTTTGATTGAAGACTACTGTAGCATCAATTTCTCTCTCTTCTTCCTCAGATGAAGATAACCAAAATAACTTTTGTGATGGGTCTATAGTTTCTGGTACTTCTTGACGGTATTCAAACCCAAATAGCGTAAGAGCTGCACCTAAAATCAATTTTTCAAAGAGCTTTCCACTCATTGACTTCGACGAACCTCGAACAGTTAAGGTTTGGGCTCCAATTGCTGTGAAAAGATTATTTAAGAAATTCCAATCTACATTTATTTCTTTTCCATTAATTGAAATAGTACCTTCAATTTCACCAAAATTGTTTTCTAGTAACGGCACTACCTCTTCAAAGGTGTTTGTTAGTTTATTTGTATAGTCGTTTAAATTTTCACGCCCTCGGACAATATTATCCAATCCTTTCTTAGTTAAGCCCATTAGCCATAACGGAAGCAAACGGTGATTATCGTTACCGGCTAATTGTAATGATTTACCTAAGAAGTCCAAATAATTATCCGTATTATTTTCTTCGTGTTCTAAGTCACACAATAACTTGAAAATACCAGCATTTGAAATTATAAGTCTGTTTCTAGTCATAAATTCTGTAATGTCGCGAACATTTCCACCGCAAAGAACATTAAATACTAAGGACCTTAAACCTTCCTCTCCCAAAGCCTCAATAATGTCTTTACTCGATGAACGCATTAGTTTTTGGCCATCGTTATGATACATATCATAAAGATTTTCATGTTCATTTAGATACCTCTTAAAGCGTTCATATTCTTTGGTATCAACTAATTCCGCCACGCTAACTCCTAAATCTTGAGCTAATACTTCCAACTGCTGAATAGTAGGAGTTCTCTTTCCATTTAATATTTTGCTTACAATGCTGCTGTCTAGAGATAAATCACTTTGATTTTTCTTTTTTTCTTCAAGTAATTTTTCAATATTAATTCGTAATGCTACAAGGTTTAAATTACGCAAAAAAAATCTCCCCTAAATTCAATTTAACTTACCAAGTTAGTATTTATTGACTTAAATACATAATATACTAATAAAAAACCGGTGTCAATAAATTTAACCAAGTAATGTTTTTTTGAATACCAGAGAGAAAAACCTCATTTACTTATGATACGGTTCCCCACGATTAATCCGAAACGCCCTATACACTTGCTCAAGCAATACTAATCGCATTAATTGGTGTGGTAACGTCATCTTTGAAAAAGAAAGAGATTCATTTGAACGCTTCATTACTTCTGAACTTAGTCCAAG